>ENA-ORCR01000028-ORCR01000028.1-marine-metagenome-genome-assembly--contig:-NODE-28-length-219647-cov-10.634586_pt1 | contig 219647 bp, 213 predicted proteins | sample MGYA00237782_ERZ508514 | MGnify/ENA primary metagenome ERZ508514 (study PRJEB26185, sample SAMN06268960) | marine metagenome | isolation source: Eden Landing Ponds, San Francisco, CA, USA | place... | reverse complement strand
GCTGTCGTCGCCGTGGCAGTCGGTGCCGGCGTCGTCTACACCCTCCCCCGCCGGCGCACCTCCCGGTTCGTCGGGGGTGTAGCCCGTACAGCAGCCGCCACAGCGCGTGCACTCGAAGCCGATCGACTCGATGGCGTCGGCGAGGGGCTCGACGTCGAGCGCCCTGGCCCGTTCGAGTTCGGCCTCGAGTGAGTCCATGCAGGCGGGAGGTCGGGCAGCGGCAAAAGGGCCGTGGTGGGCCCTGCGAGGGACTCTTTGGATACAGGAGTTGGACCGCATCGCGAACCGAGCCGACTCGCGCTGGCCGTTGTGGGACGGAAACCCTTTTTCCTGCGCGTGCGGAAGCGCGAGGCATGGCAGACGACTCCGAGGATACGAGCGAGGAGGGCGTCGATACCGAGAGCGGCGAGGAGGCCGCTGGAGAGGGCGAGGAGAAGTCCTTCCGCGAGCGCGTCGAGGAAATCCGCGAACAGCGATCCGAGGAGGGTGACGACGAGCGCCGCGAGCGTATGGAAGAGATGATGGGCGGCGGTGGTGGCGGGCCGGGCGGTATGGGCGGTGGCGGCGGCAACCCCTTCGCACAGATGATGGGCGGCATGATGGGCGGTGGCGGCCCTGGCGGCATGGGCGGCGGTCCCGGCGGCCCGGGCGGCCCCGCCGGTCCTGGCGGTCAGGGTGGCGAGTCCGCTGGCAACGAGGAGCTCGTTCGTGAAGTTCGGCAGCTCCGCGACGAGGTCCGGGACGCCACCCGTCAGCTCCAGCGGATCGCGGACGCCCTCGAGGACTAGGGATGGTATCTTGTTTCGAGTCGAATAGAGAGAAATATTTTAGTGGGCATGGCCCGGTAGCCGTGAATGGGGCGACACAGGACGACTGTTTGATTGGCCTGTTCGACCCCGCTATCCCCCCACTCCCCCCGTTTCGGCGATGAGCCGGACGATCGCGGCCGAGCGGATCGATCGACTGGCGGCAGAGGCCGAGGCGGCGACTGCTGACTCCCAGGTGGAGCGAGCGAGGGAGTACGTGCGGACGGCCCGGGCGATTGCACAACGCCAGCGGCTCTCTCTTCCCGAACAGTTCCGGCACAGAATCTGCGATCGGTGCGACGCGTATCTCTTGCCGGGCACCAACGCACGCGTTCGGCTCCAGAGCGGCCGCGTGGTCGTGACTTGCGACTGTGGCGAGATCGCACGCTACCCCTACAAGTGAGCTCGCGCCACGCGTGCGGTGATGGTTGTGGAGCGGGTACGCTCGATCGTGTGGTCTGGTGGACCGGAATCCTCTCGACCGGTTGACGCCCTCGGGACGCGACGGTGCGGCCGAACCCACAACAGTCAAACCGCGGTAGATCGTGTTTTTCGCCATGGTAAATCCTGATCTTCGGGCCGAAGCACACGACCTCGACGTGACGGTCTGGGTCGGGAAGGGCGGCGTCGAGCCGGTGGTCGAGGAGTGTTCCGACCAGCTCGCAAACAGCAAGTTGGTGAAGGCGAAGTTTCTCCGGGCAGCCCGCGGCGGAACGACCGTCGATGAGCTGGCCGACGAACTCGCCGAGGCGACCAACGCGGAGGTCGTCGAAACTCGCGGTAACACGGCGGTGTTTCATCGATGATTCCGCTGCAGGGTGGCCTGGGCCCGATCGGAAACCTCATCGAGGAGAACACTGATCTCGCCGTCGGGACGGTCGATACGATCTCGAGCCTCCTGATTTTCGTCGGGGCCTTTCTCGTCCTCTACCTGCTCGGCCGGTCCGTACTGCTACCGCTGGCTGGACGCGTGTTCAGGAGCCGTGGACTCGACGAGCACGCGCGCAAGCCGCTTCTGAAACTCGTCTGGTTCGTCCTGCTCTTCGTGGCGATGGCGATCGCCTTCGGCGCCGCGGGCTATGGCAGCTTTCTCTCTTCGCTGGCGGTCATCGCCGCGGCGGCGACACTCGCCGTCGGATTCGCGCTCCAGGACGTCATCAAGAACTTCGCCTCTGGAATCTTCATCTTCACCGAGCGGCCGTTTCGCATCGGCGATTGGATCGAGTGGGACGACCACTCCGGCGTCGTCGAGGACATTAGCCTCCGGGTGACCCGCGTACGGACCTTCGACAACGAGCTCCTGACCGTCGCGAACTCGGAACTCACCAACGGCGTGCTCAAGAACCCGGTCGCGAAGGATTCGCTCCGTCTGAAGTTCACCTTCGGCATCGGCTACGACGACGACATCGACGCCGCGACCGACATCGTCATCGAGGAGGCCGAGGCTCACGAGGGTATCCTCGACGATCCGGCACCCTCCGTGCGCCTCACCGAGCTGGGCGATTCCTACGTCGGTCTTCAGTCGCGGATCTGGATCGAGAACCCCTCCCGCGCCGACTTCGTCGGTGTCCGCGGGGAGTACGTACAGGACGTGAAGGAGCGCTTCGACGAGGAGGGCATCGACATTCCCTACCCGCACAGGACGCTCACCGGCGGCGTCGACGTCGTCGAGGTCGGCGGCGGCGCGGAGTAGACTTTCGTCGCTCGTCCGCAGACGCGTTTCTTCCGTCACCACCATTCGTTGACCGGCCACCTCGGTGTCGTCGACACCGGTTTTCGAGGCTTTTGCGCGCCCTGGTCGCGGGAGTAAGATTCACGGTCCCCTGGGGGGAACGACTGGGTATGCCAGACGTGCTCGCTGAGAGCCTCTCTGAGAAGGCAGTGATGGGGACAGATGGAGCGGAGATCGGATCGCTCTACAACATTACAGTGGATCTGGAGTCGGGCCAGCTCCGAAATCTCGTCGTCGTTCCACTCGAGGAGGGTCCGGACTTCGAGTTTAGCTTCGACGAGGACGGCCATTATCTCGTCCCCGTCAGCAGGGTGCAATCCGTGCGGGACTACATCGTCGTCGAACGCTGACGCGCTCTTTTTGGAATGTACGTTCTCGACTCTTCGGCGTTCATCAACGAGTACCACACCGACGAGCCGACGGCTACGATCCCGCTCGTTCGCGAAGAACTGCAGGACGAGAGCGCCTACCGCTTCGACGCGATGGAGGGCTCCGGGATGCACGTCCACATCCCCAGCGAGGAGACCGTCGAGAAGGTCGAGCGGGCCGCCCGCGATCTCGGCGACTTCGAGGAGCTCTCCCGGACGGACGTTCGCCTCGTCGCTGCGACGTTCGAACTCGACGGTACCCTCGCCACCGACGACTACGCGATGCAGAACGTCGCGGACCGTCTCGGCGTCGACGTCGACGTGATCGCTCGCGAGGGCATCGAAGAGCAACGCGAGTGGCTGTTTCAGTGCCAGGGCTGCGGTCGAGAGTTCGACGATGACAAGGACCGCTGTCCGATCTGTGGCAGCGACCTCTCACGAAAGAACCCCTCGAACGCGTAAGTCGCCGTCCTCTGGATGACGTCGGCCGTCGTCCCTTCGAGTACGGAAGCCCCTCGTGACTCCGACACCGTCGGTCGTCGTGAGACGACGGCGAGCGAGCGCTCCCGTGAAGCGTCGCTCAGTGGCCGAGCACTTCCGAGTGCCCGTCGCTCCCGCCGGCGTCGGTCGACTCGAGCCCGCGGCGAACGAGCTGACGGAGCACCTCTTGCTCGGTCAGGCCGTACTCGCGAGCTAGCGCCTCGACGCGATCGCCGAGATCGTCGTCACAGACGACGGAGTACCGCCTGGGCATAGCTGACACGTACTACCACAGGAGACCCAATAAATCCCTGTCAGACGACCGTCCGACCGAGGGCGTGCGCCGGCGCGTTATCGGCGGTCATTCGAGGCGATCGGCCGCAGCCGCGATCCACTGGCGACCTCACACGCTGGCGATGTCGACGTAGAGGAGCAGGAACTGCAACGCGTTGTAGCAGCCGTGCGCGACCGCGGGGACGATCAGGCGCTCCGTTCGTGCGTAGAGCCATCCGAGGATTATGGAGAGTGCAAAGACGATCGCCAGCGACGGAACGATCTGCGGGAGCGGATCCGTCGCGTACGCGCTGAAGTGGATCGCGCCGAAGACGAGGCTCGTGATGCCGATCGCAGTCCAGGTCTGGAACGTCTCGGTGAGACGTTTCTGGACGACGTTCCGGAAGACGAGCTCCTCACCTGGGCCGATGAAGAGAATCGAGATCGGCACCATCAACAGGAGCAACGAGGCGTCCCCCTGACGAGCCTGCTCGGCCAACGAGTGCTCGGAGAAGCTGACGCCGAGCGTCGTCGCGAGAACCGAAATTCCGATCCAGACGCCGGTAAGCAGTACGATTCCCCCGACGACGTAGCCCGTGTCGCTGAGCCTCGGTGCGTCGAGATCGAGAAAGGACACGTCGTGCCGTGAGTTGTCGAGATAGAGCCAGGTGAACGCCACCGCGCCGAGCCCCGTGCCGACACCGGCGACCACGTTGATACCCAGATCGCTCAGGTTTCCCACGACCGGCGACATCGCGAGGACGACGGCGAGCGCGCCGACCTGGATCGCGAGGAATCCGGCGAGACCGAGAATGACTGCGTAGATCGCCTCCTGCAGGCGGTTGTCACCATTGTGACCGTCGTCGCTCGTACCGACCTCCGCTGCCATACCCACGCTATCGGGCGTGGCCACATAGGCACACCGCAACGGGCGGAGACGTCGTCGCGGCCGGCCGAGGGTCCCGGTGCAGGTCTCGTCTGCGTTCAGTCGATCCAGCGCGCGTCTCGCTCGTCAATCGTCCGCGTTTCATCGGTCTGTTCGCCACGGAGCTGCGCTCGCGTCGCGTCTTTGCCCCACTCGACCGCGGGCTGATCGAACGCGTTCACGCCGAAGAGCTCTCCAGCGAGCACGCAGGCGGCTTCGAACTCGTAACACAGTTCGCCGATGCCGCGGGCGTCGACGGCGTCGATCTCGACTCTGAGAACCGGCCGCTCGGCAGCGGTCAGACTCGCCGTCGTCGCCGCACACTCGAGGTCGAGCAGCTCGCCGAGCTCCGAGCCGCGGAGATGGTCGAGGTCGTCGTCATCGGGCGACGGGACCGAGAGTGTCGGTCGGTGCTTCGGCCTGACCGTCGTCACCATCGTCGATTCTGGTCCGTCACGATAACACTGGAGCTGGGAGTGCTGGTCGGTCGCGCCGAGCGCTCGCTGGGGGACCTGCCCGACGCCGTCCTTCCCGAGGCTCTCCGCCCAGAGCTGGGCGAACCACTCGCCGAAGGGTTCCAGGGCCTCGGCGTAGGGCATCATCGCCGAAACGGTGGCGCCACGTTGGGCGAGGGCGTAGGACAGTGCTCCGTACGCGTAGGCGGGACACTCGAAGAGGCTCCCGGAGAGGGACGCTGCGCCGGACTCGCCGCCGGCCAGGATTGCCTCGACGTCGCCACCCGCGAGGGCCACAGGTGCCAGTCCGACCGGAGAGAGGGCACCGAACCGACCGGGAACGCCCTCCGGGACGCCGAGTGCGGGGAGCCCCTCTGCGTCGGCGAGCCGGTGGAGCGGCCCGGACTCGCCAGTCACGACGAGCGTTCGGTCGGTCCAGTCGACTCCGGCGTCGTCGAATGCGCCACGGACGATCTGGGCGTTGGCGAGCGTCTCGACGGTCGTCCCGGAGCGCGAGACGCAGACCAGCGCAGCGCGGTTCAGCTCGGCGGCGTCGAGCAGCTCTCGGGTCGCCGCGGGATCGACGTTGTCCAGCGTCTCGACGTCCGCGTCGGTCTCGACCGCTCTCGCCAGCGTCGCGGCACCGAGCGCTGATCCACCGATCCCGGCCACGAGTACGGTTTTGATCGGGTGTTTGGTCGCTTCCTTGATCCGATCCGTGGCCGATCGGATCGCATCGATGTCTGTCGTTTCCGGGAGGTTCAGGGCGGCGTAGCCGAACTCGCCGTCCGCTCGTCCTGCTTCGATTCGCTCGTGAGCGTCGGCGACGCGATCATCGAGCCGTTCGAGCGAGGATCGGTCGACGCCGGGGGCGGCCCGTTCGGCGAGCGCACCGGCGATGTCGACGTGCATACGAGTCGATGCCAGCGGAGGCAGCAAAAGCGTTCGGAGTGGGATCGGATTCGTCGCGGTGGTGAAAGGTGAGTGAGAGGGAGAGATCGGTACTCGCGAGTGAAGTACGAATTCCCACGAAGGGACGGGAATTGCCACCGACCAAAACCGTTTCACCGCCGACGGTTCAGGTGGTAGCATGAGCGAGAGTCTCTCCCTGCTCGTCGTGGGCGCACATCCCGACGACTGTTCGATCAAGGCCGGCGGCATCGCCGCGAAATACGTCGCGGCTGGCCACGACGTCACCTTCCTCTCTGTGACCGACGGCAGCGCTGGTCACCAGGAGATGGGTCGCACGAAGCTCGCGGATCGCCGCCGCCGCGAGACGCAAGCGGTCGCGGAGACGCTCGGGATCGACTACGACGTGTTCGATCTCCCCGACGGCGAACTCGAGCCAACCCTCGACAACCGCCGGAAGCTCATCCGGTACGTTCGCGAGGTCGATCCCGATCTCGTGCTCGGCCCACGACCAAACGACTACCATCCCGACCACCGCTACACCGCCCAGCTGCTCCAGGACGCGGCCTACTCGCTGATCGTCCCGAACGTCTGTCCCGACACCGACGCCCTCGCGGCGAACCCCGTCTTCGGCTACGTTGCCGATCACTTCCAGAAACCTGCGCCCTTCGAGCCGACCGTCGTCCTCGACGTGAGCGACGTCGTCGAGGAAAAAGTCGATGCACTCCACTGCCACGAGTCCCAGATGTACGAGTGGCTGCCCTACACCTTCGGCGAACTGGACTCGGTTCCGGACGACGAGGACGACCGCCGCCAGTGGCTCGCCGAGGACGGCCTCGGACATCTGACCGAGAACACGGAGATGAACGTCGCGGACCGATTCCGCGACGAACTGCGAGATCGGTACGGCGAGTCCGATGGAGCGGCCGTCGAACACGCCGAAGCCGTCGAGATCTCCGAATACGGCGCGCCGTTGACCGCCGAGCGCAAGGAGCGGCTTTTCTTCTTCTGATCCGTCTCACCGGTTCGCTGGAGTGGTGCCGAGCGATCCCCTCGAAACCCCTGCGACCGCCGTGATCCAGCACCCGGGATTAAGACGCTCCGTGCCAATCCTCCGAGTGATGGCAGACACTCGACGCGTCGTGCTCGACGTGCTGAAACCACACGATCCGCCGCTGCTTCGTTTCACCGACGGCATCGCTGAGGCCGAATCAGTGACGGGAGCGACGGGGACGCTCGTCGAACTCGACGAAGACGTTCAGAACGTCTCGGTGACCGTCGAAGGCAAGAACCTCGATTTCCAGGCGGTCGAAGCGGCGATCGAGGATCTCGGCGGCACCGTCCACTCCGTCGATCAGGTCGCGAGCGGGGACCACGTCGTCGAACGCCGCCGAACGCCACAGGATCGATAATCCGTGCCACAGAGTCGCCGTCGAATCCTGGTCGATCTCCTCCGCGACGAGGACGTCCGCTCGATCGCTCGCCGCTACTTCGTCTCCAACGGGTTCGACGGCACGCTGACCTGCGTCGGCGTCGTCGTTGGCGCGGTGCTCTCCGGCGTCTCCGACGGCTCGACGGTGATAACCGTCGGGCTCGGCGCCGCCGTCGGACTCGGCACCTCGGCGCTCTGGAGCGTCTGGGAGATCGAGCGCGCCGAGACGAAAGCCGAGATCCTCCGACTCGAGCAGGCCATGTTGACGGATCTCGACGACACCCGGATCGAGCGGTCACAGCGCGGCGCTCGCGTCGTCCACGCGCTCGCGAGCGGACTCGGGCCGACGATCGGGGTTCTCGTGCCGCTCTCCCCGTTTCTGGTCGAGGGAAGCTACCTCACGATGACCCAGGCGGGAGCGGTCAGCGTCGCACTCGGCGTCGGAGTCCTCAGCGTCTTCGGCGCCTACATGGGCTCGATCTCCGGCCAGCGATGGTACGTCTCGGCCGCGCGGATGGGGCTGGCTGGACTCGTCGTCGCGGCGATCAACGTTCTCTTGCCGGGGTGAAGCCGCCGGTTTCCTCTACGTCTGGCGCGCACTTTGCCACCCGACGAGTAGCATCGCCGGCGTACCGATCGCGAGAACGACGGCCAACACAGCCCAGTCGGCGAAGCCGAGCGGCACCGTTCCGAAGTACTCCCGGAGCGGTGTATAGAGGATCGCGAGCTGCAGGGTGAGTGAGCTGAGCACTGCCAGCGCGAGCCAGCGGTTCGTGAGCACCGGCGTGTCTCGCGCCCACCTGACGACGTAGAGCTTCGCGAACTCGAGGACCACGAAGCCCGTGAACACCATCGTCATCGCGTAAGCGGTCATCGAGCTGGCGCCGTCGAGGGTCACGAACAGCAACCCCAACATGAGCGTCGTCGCAACGGCCCCCACGCCACCGATGAGCCCGACCATCGGTCGGTCGACGATCCCTCCGATTCGACCTCTGGGATCGCGCTCCATGACGTCACCGCCGGGGTCCGCACCGAGGGCGAGCGCCGGCAGTCCGTCGGTCAGGAGATTGATCCAGAGCAACTGCACGGCGGGGAGTACCAGATACCCGAACAGCGACGCGATCAACACGACGGCGACCTCGGCGACGTTCGCGCTGAGCAGGTAGGCGACGAACTTCCAGACGTTGTCGAAGATGGTTCGCCCGCGCCGGATGGCGTTGCGGATCGTCGCGTAGTCGTCGTCGAGCAGGACGACGTCGCTGGCCTGCTTCGCGACCTCGGTCCCGCGGATGCCCATCGCGATTCCGACGTCGGCGTTCTTGAGTGCCGGCGCGTCGTTGACGCCGTCGCCCGTCATCGCGACCCGGTGGCCGTTCGCCTGGAGCGCCTGCAGGATTCGCACCTTGTGAGTGGGATCGGCCCGCGCGAACACGTGGACGTCCTCGACGTGCTCGCGAAGTGTCGCGTCGTCCATTGCCTCGATCTCGCTCCCCGTCAGTACCGTCGAGTCGATCCCCACGTCGGCCGCAACGGCCTTCGCCGTCGTCGGATTGTCGCCAGTGATCATCGTGACGTCGATGCCCGCCCGCTGGGTGTCGGCAATCGCGTCGGCGACCTCCGGCCTGGGCGGATCGAGCAACCCCTGGAGGCCGACGAAGACGAGGTTGGACTCGGGATCGACAGCATCGGCATCGCCGGCATCGGCATCGACGGCACCCGCACCGACGGCATCCGCATTGCCCGCACCCGAACCGACGGTATCTGCGTCAGATGGATCGCTCTCCGCGGTGGCGGATCGGTCACGATAGGCGAAGCCGAGCACCCGGAGTGCGTCCCCGGCAAACGTGTCGATCTGCTCGCGAATCCGGTCGCGGTCCGCCTCGTCGAGCGGTTCCGGACCGTCGGGACCGAGCACCCGAGTCGACGCGTCGAGCACGACCGCTGGTGCACCCTTGACGAACACCGCATCGTCGTGGACCGTCGTCATCAGCTTGCGTTCCGAGGAGAATGGTACCTCGTCGCGGCGCGGTCGGTCGGCACGGAGCTGCTCGACGTCGAAGCGACGCTCGGCTGCCCCGATGAGTGCTTGCTCGGTCGGATCGCCGTCCTCGATTGTCGCGTCATTACAGACTGCGCCGATTTCGAGGAGCCGATCGAGCCGCTTCTCGCCAGCAGCCGCCGGCGAGCCGTCGGTCTCGGCGCTGCTCGATGCGGCGTCGCCCCCGTCCTTTCCATTACTACCGTCCTTTCCATCACCGCCGCCGTCGGTGACGACGAATCCGCCGTCGACGTCGCCAGTCTCGTAGGTCTGGTCGTACACCCAGGCCGCCCGGACGCGCATCTCGCCCTCAGTCAGCGTCCCGGTCTTGTCGGTGCAAACCACGTCGATCGCACCGAGTGCCTCGACTGCCGGGAGGGTCCGCACCAGCGCGTCCTCGCTGGCCATCCGTCGCACGCCGAGTGCGAGCGTCAACGTCACTACTGCCGGCAACCCTTCGGGAACGGCAGCTACAGCCAGCGAGACGGCCGTGAGCGTTGACTCGACGAGCGATCGGCCGCCGACGAGAACGAGCAGTGGGACGACGACCGCGGAGAGCGCCACCACTCCCAGCCCGAGCCGCTTGCCGAGCCGGTCCAGGTCCTGTTGGAGCGGAGTCTGGCGATCCTCCGCGGCCTGTAGCGAGGTGGCGATCGCGCCGACCTCGGTGTCCATTCCGGTGGCGACGACGACTGCGACCGCCGAGCCGCGAGTGATGCTGGTCCCCTTGTAACACATCGACGTCCGTTCGGCGAGTGGGGTCTCGGCCGCGACCCACTGCGCGGCCTTCTCGACTGGGACGCTCTCCCCGGTGAGTGGCGCCTCGTCGATCTCCAGCGAGGTTTCCTCGAGGAGACGGCAGTCGGCCGGCACCACGTCTCCTTGCTCGAAGACGACGACGTCGCCGGGAACGAGGCCGGTCGCGTCGATCGACTGTTCCTCACCTCCCCGGCGAACCGTGACCGTCGGCGTCGCCAGATCCTGCAGCGCTTCGAGGCTCTGCTCCGCGCGATACTCCTGGACGAACCCGAAGACGCCGTTCGCGAGGAGAATGATCGCAATCAGGACGGCGTCGACGACGTGGCCGATCGCGACGGAGAGGATCGCCGCCCCGATCAGTACCCAGATCAACCCGCTCGCGAACTGCGCGAGAAAGATTCCGAGCGGGCCGCGGACCTCACCCGACGTGAGCTCGTTCGGTCCGACCCGCTCGAGTCGCTCGGCGGCGGTCTCGCTGGAGAGCCCCTCGCGTGACGTATCGATCTCGTCGGTGACGGCGTCGGTCGAGCGGGAGTGCCAGTCCATTAGGAACTGCTGGGTCCGGTGGCCAGTCTCCGCTCACGGGGTCCACATCCACGCCGAGCAGTGCCGGTACTGCTCCGAGGATCGTTGATCATAGCCAGACCAACGGTGGCCACCACCACAGTGGTTTCCCCATCACGGCGATTGCCGAGCCCCCATCGAGGAACGGATTCTGTCTCATTTGGACCCGCTGCACAGCCTGGGATTTGAATCGAGGGAAGACAGTCCGTGGTGCTCGCTCACTTCGTTCGCTGCGCTCCCGGGCGTGACTTCTAGGGTTCAAATCTCACGAGGAGCATTTGCTCCTCACGTTCGTTCGTCGCAAAATGCACCGTCTGGGATTTGAACCCAGGTCTTCGGCTCGAAAGGCCAAAATGATTGGCCGGACTACACCAACGGTGCCTTCACTTGGTCGAATGCAGCGGATACAATAAATGCCTTCGATTGACGCTGGCAGGCGGGACGACTGGATCACGGGACTGCCAAACTGTCTCCGTCTCCAGCATCCACATCGGTGTTTGTGCTTGACATCGCGCACACGTGACGAAATGGTAGGATTCTCTCGATGTACTGGGACTGAGTCCGTAGCCCCAGTGAGAGCAATTTCCGGACTGTCTCACACTTGGGGCTACAATCGATGGGCGTCGATGCCATCGAGTGGGGGTCGTGCTGAAATCGGCCCGGAACGCAACTTTATTGCAGATAATTCTTCAATGCATAGTATGGTTGCGAGACGATCATTGCTCAAGGCCGCGGGCACCAGCCTCTCCGTGGCTCTGGCTGGTTGTGCAGGCTTACTATCATCGAGTGGTGGCGACGGCGAATCGGTCCGTGATGCATTCATCGGCCATCCTGAACTCTACCAATCCGTCGAGAGCACGAGTGAGCCGTCCGAGAATTGGAACCTTCGAACGAAGTTGCGTGACGTCGAAGGGTTGCGAGAGTCCGAGTCCAACGTCGCCGACAGATATTTTGAACCCGATGCACTCGCTGGATCCGTCCTCGAGGGCGGCGTCGCTGCGATCGACGAAGTGGACGTTGCAGTATTCAGCAAGGCGGACGCAAAGTGGTCCGACGATCGCTACGTCGAGTCTACGTCGGGATACGTCGGTGGGAACGTTGATCCGAGTGCGTACAATCCGCCGACCGATGCATCGCCGACGCAGTTCGAGCACCAGGGGTTCGACTGCTCGCTGATACCTGGGGAATCTGCGGTCGCCGTTCGGGACGGGGAGATGATACAGGCCGATGCCAGATACGCCACTGCGGTGACGGGCGAGGACAAGGGGCCAATTGAGCGAGCCCTACTCAAGAACGAAATCGAAGACATCGAGGCGCGGTCGAGTTACGAAAACTGGTTGACCAAACCCCTCGACGCGTTCGGATCCAATCACTTCTTGTGGATCCACTTGAGCCAGGCGGGTGCCGGGGAACCCAAACAGATCGAGCTCGTGGGACGAGAAATCAACGGTGAGACGAAGACTGCTCGCGCGCTCTTGGGAGGATCGACCGTCGACGCGTTCGAGACGAAGTGGGATCCAGACGTTGTTCACAGGACTGTCGAGTTGGAGTTGGGTGTGGGTCGTGGGGAGCTGGATGTCTCCATATCGAAAGGGTCCAGGTACGGCATGGCCTCGGCAACGGTTACGACGTAAGATGCGAATTTGGGCTCAGATGCCTGATCGAGATTGATCTGCTCTCAGCGTCCCTTGCCCGTCGGCATTCGGGATCAAAACGCATTCCAGGTCCCCCAATTTTCTATACAGGTATGCACCACGTCCGATTCCGCGACCCCGCGGGCGCCGTCCGCAAAGGGACCTGGACCGACGACGGCGTAGCCTTCGCTGGCCGCGAGTACGATCTCGAGGAGGTCGACGTGCTCGCACCGTGTGAGCCTTCGAAGATCGTCTGCATCGGCCGGAACTACGTCGCCCACGCCGACGAGCGCGACGAGGACGTACCGGATCGCCCGCTGCTCTTCCTCAAACCGCCGAACACGGTCGCGAGCCACGGCGACACCGTAGAACTCCCCGCTGGCAAGGAGACGCTCGAGTACGAGGCCGAACTCGGCGTCGTGATCGGGGAACAGTGCCGCGACGTCAGCGAGGCGGACGCCGAGTCCGTCATCGCTGGCTACACCTGCGGCGTCGACCTCTCGAACCGCGACGACCAGTCTCGCGAGCAGAACTGGGTACGTGGGAAGGCCTTCGACGGCGCCGCGCCGCTCGGCCCCGTCCTCGCGACGCCCGATGAGCTCCCTGGCGACGCGCGGATTCGGCTCTGGCAGAACGGGGAGCTTCGTCAGGATGCCACGCTGGACCAGCTCGTCTTCCCGATCCCCGAGTTGATCGCCGAGATCACCAGCTACCTGACGCTCGAACCCGGCGACGTCGTTCTGACGGGGACGCCGGAAGGCGTCGGCCCGCTCGCTGATGGCGACGAGATTGCGGTGGAGGTCGAGGGCGTCGGCCGGCTGGAGCACGACGTGACGATTCCTGAGTAACGCTTCCCGCCGTTGGTCCCGACCACCCCGCTCGCTCCACGTCTCCGACCGGTTGCTCACTCCGCGACGTTCACGAACTCGATAGAGCCGTCGTCGGTATCGACGATGGCGACGCTGTGCTCGGAGTCTGGCACCGCCTGGAACAGCGCGCCGGGGTTTAGGACGGTTGCCTCGCCGACCGTCCGCTCGACGGCCTCGTGGTGATGGCCGTGACAGACGAGATCGTACTCGCCGCTGGCGGCCAACTCCTCGACCGCCTCGAGATCCTCGCCGTGCAGGGCCGCGATCTCGAACCCGTCGAAGCTGAGGGCGGCGAACCGACCGTGCAGCGCCGAATCGGGGCTGAGATTTCTAAACGCCGATTCGAGTCCGTCTAGCTCCCCGTCGTTGTTTCCGAGCACTGCGTGGACGTCCAGCCCGTCGAAGTAGGCGACGACGGGCGGGGCGATCACGTCGCCGCAGTGAACCACGGTCTCGACGTCACGCGATTCGAATGCTGCTACAGCTCGTTCGACCGCTTCGACGTTGTCGTGGGTGTCGGAGATGACGCCGACGTGCATGCCTGATGGTTCGATTGCCGCTGGCAAAAGCGCCGGTGCTCCTGGCAGAGGGGATCGCACGTGGACCTGCTTGCGGAGGCGTTACCGACGGTCGAACGCGCAAGCGACAAAGCCCGGGGCCACGACCGAGCGAACATGGACGTCTACGGACTCATCGGAAATCCCGTCGGTCACTCTCTCTCGCCGCCGATGCACGAGGCTGGGTACGACGAACTCGGGATCGACGCGCGCTACGTCACCTTCGAACCGGAGGACGCAGCCGCGGCGATCCGGGCCGCCGCAGACCTCGACGTCGCGGGCCTGAACGTCACGATTCCGTTCAAACAGGACGTGCTCGACGTCGTCGATCCCGACGCGACCGCCGAGCGCGTGGGCGCGGTCAACACCGTCGACTTCTCGGGCGATCATCCGACCGGCCACAACACCGACGTCGCGGGAGTCCGCCGGAGCTTCGCCCACCACGACTTCGATCTCGAGGGCGCGACTGCCGTTCAGGTCGGTGCGGGTGGTGCCGGCCGCGCGATCGCGTTCGCGCTCGCGGACGCCGGCGCGACGGTCCACGTCGCGAATCGGACGGCCTCGAACGCCCACGATCTCGCCGCCGACGTGCCCGGCGCGACCGGTCACGAACTCGACGCCGTTCCCGAGCTTCTCGCCGACGCGGACGTGCTCGCGAACGCGACCAGCGTCGGCATGGAGGAGGACGAATCGCCGATCGCCCCAGAGCCACTCCACGACGACCTCGTCGTCTTCGACGCCGTCTACAGCCCGCTGGAGACCAGGCTGCTCCGCGACGCTGCCGCCGCCGGAGCCCGGACGATCGACGGCGGCTGGATGCTGCTCTACCAGGGCGTCGCGGCCTTCGAACGCTGGACGGGCCGGGACGCTCCGGTCGACGCGATGAACGCCGCGCTGCGTGACCATCTGGCGTAGTGCTGGTAGCCGCCACTCCGCGATTCCGTCCGCTCGCCCGCTGATTCGGTGGCATTAACACCGGGGCCGGACCTACAGTTGGGTATGCCCATACTCCGCAAACTGAAGTCTCTCTTCGGTCTCGGCGACTCCGGGGCCGATCAGGACCGTGACGTCACCGTCACCGTCGAGCACGATCCCGAGAACGAGGCAGCCGTGAAGGGGGCCGAGGTCGACGACGGGTCCCACGACGGCGACAGTGCAGCAGTCGGTGGATTCAGCGAGACCGCGACGAGTGACGACACAGCGAGCGACGACACGGTGAGTGACGACGCTGCTGCCGAGGAGTCGACCGAAGACGACACCTCCGGGGCAACGGGTGACGCCGAATCTGGCGACGTCGAGCCTGCCGAGGACGAGTCGCCGGAGGACGACCTGCCCGACGACGAGACGGCAGCTGAAGATGCGGAAGACGAAGAGGCGACGACTGAGCCAGTCGAGATCCCCGACGCCGAGGAGCCCGCCGATGAGGCGGACGACACTGCGACGGACGATTCTGAGGAGGCCCCCGACGCTGACGCCGACGAGGACGAAGATGCGACCGGCGGCGAGCCGGTCGATTCACTCAACGGGATCGGGCCCGCTTACGCCGAGCGACTCGGCAACGCTGACGTCGACTCCGTCGCCGACCTCGCAGCCGCGGACGCAGGCGAGCTCGCCGAGGCCACCGAGATCGCCGAGGGCCGCATCCAGGGCTGGATCGACCAGGCCGCCGAGTACTGACTGGCGCCGACTCGTTTTTGCGAGCCTATCGCCACGCGTCCACTCCGAGCACGCGGCGTGTCAGTTCCTCTCCAGCGACCGCAAGGACAATACGGACAGCCGCGCTTGCCTCGGGTATGAGCGGGGCGACCGTCGTCACCGACCGGGACGCATTCCTGGCGACGGCCGCCGACGCACCGATCGGCGCGCGGGTGCCTGTCGAGGTTCAGTTTGCGGTCGACGACCCCTTCGACGCGTACCGGCGGGCTCGGAGCGGTGAGCGCGGTGACGCTTCGGACAGTGTCCTCGGCGGCGCGTTCCTCGAAACCAGCGGCGGGCAGCCCGGCTGGGGCTACTTCGGCGTCGAACCCATCGAGCGGCTTACCGTCGGGCCCGACGCGGTCTCGCTGGGCAATGGTAGAGAGGGGATGGATCCGAACGCCACGGATTATCACCCCGGACGCGCTCCCAGCGGAGCGGATTCACCGACGCTTGCCGCCCTCGAGGGTCGGCTCGCTGCCGAGACCCTCCAACGAGGCGACTGCGACGTTCCGTACCCCTGTGGCGCGATCGGCTGGCTCTCCTACGACGTCGCACGCGAACTGGAGACGTTGCCGGCGGAGGCGGTCGACGATCGCGGGCTTCCGCAGCTCCAGGTGGCCCTCTTCGACCGGCTCGCAGCGTGGGAGTGCCCGGTGGACGATGACGGCCAGACGACGCTTCGAATCACCGCCTGCCCACGGATCGAGGCCGAGACCAGCACGGCACGAGAGCGAGCGTTCGAGCGAGGAACGCAGCGAGCGCAGGCGCTCGTCGAGCGAATCGAGCGTGGCGATCCAGCCATCGACGCCCAGCCACCGACCAGCGAATCGACGCCGGAGGCCGCCACCTTCGAGAGCGACTGTCCGCCAGACGCCTACGCCGACCGCGTTCGAGCGGTCAAGGAGTACGTCCGAGCGGGCGATACCTTCCAGGCGAACGTCTCCCAGCGCCTCTCCGCGCCGGCCGCGGTGCATCCGGTCGCGGCCTACGACGCCCTCCGCTCCGTGAATCCTGCGCCGTACTCCGCCCTGCTGGAGTTCCCAGCCGCCGATCTCGTGAGCGCGAGTCCGGAACTGCTTCTGGACCGCGACGGCGATCGCATCGCCACGGAGCCGATCGCCGGCACCCGGCCGCGGAGCGAGGAGCCATCCGAGGACGCCGATTTCGAAGCTGAACTCACTGGCGACGAGAAGGAGCGTGCCGAGCATGCGATGTTGGTCGATCTCGAGCGCAACGATCTTGGTAAGGTTGCGGCATACGGCAGCGTCGACGTCACCGAGTACCGTCGGGTCGATCGCTACTCCGAGGTGATGCATCTCGTCTCGCTCGTCGAGGGCCGTCTGCGCGAGGGCGCATCGCTCGCAGATGCGATCGCCGCGGTGTTTCCGGGCGGGACCATCACCGGCGCGCCGAAACCCCGGACGATGGAGATCATCGACGAGCTCGAGAGGACCCGTCGCGGCCCATACACCGGTTCGATCGGGATCTTCGGCTTCGACGGGTCGGCCACGCTCAACATCGTCATCAGGACGCTCGTTCGCCACGACGATCGGTACGATCTGCGGGTCGGCGCCGGGATCGTCCACGATTCGGTGCCCGAGCGCGAGTACGAGGAGACGCTGGACAAGGGCCTTGCGCTCGTCAACGCCGTCGATCGGGCGCTGGGCGAGCGCGCCTCATTCACCGTCGAAGATGGAGGTGAGAGCGCGTGAGTACCGACGACCTCCCCCATACCAACGGTTCGAGTCCTCGCGGCCTCGCCGAACCCTCCCCCGAGGACGTACCCGACGTTCGCGTGCTCGTCGTCGACAACTACGACTCATTCGCGTACAATCTCGTCCAGTACGTCGGCGAACTGGCCGGCGAGGTCGTCGTCCGCCGGAACGACGCGATCGACCTCGCGGCCCTTCGCGAGATCGCACCCGACGGAGTAATCGTCTCGCCGGGCCCCGGACGTCCCGAGGACGCCGGCGTTTCGGTACCGCTCTTCGCCGAGTCCGATCTCCCCGCCCTCGGCGTCTGCCTCGGTCATCAGGCGCTCTGTGCGGCCAACGGAGCGACCGTTGAGCTCGCGCCCGAGGTCGTCCACGGCAAGCCGTCGACGATCGAACACGACGGACGCGGACTATACCGCGGCCTTCCGGATCGGTTTCGGGTCGGTCGCTACCACTCGCTCACCGTCGATCGCTCCGAACTCCCGGCCGACCTCCTCGAAACCGCCTGGACGACCGACGACGAACGCTCGGTATTGATGGGCGTCAGGCATCGCGAGCGCCCCCACGTCGGCGTGCAGTTCCATCCCGAGAGCATTCTCACCGGCGAGGTCGAGGCCGACGGCGACGGTGACGGAGGGATGGGCGATGGAGCGACGGCCAACGAAACGACTGCGGACGGAGTGACTGCCCCCTGTGGCGAGCCCAGCGAGGGCCACTCCGACGGCGTCTCGCTCGCGGTGGGCAAACGCCTCGTCGCCGGCTTCTGTCGGCTCGCTGCAGAACACCAGCGATCTGGAGCTGTCGAAGGTGATCGATCGTGAGTCCACAGTTCAACCTCGACGGCGAGATCGTCCCGGCCGAGGAAGCGACCGTGAGCGTCGAAGACCGCGGCTTCCAGTACGGCGACGGCGCCTTCGAGACGCTCCGGGCCTACGGCGGCGATATATTCGAGTGGGAGGCCCACGCTGACCGGCTCGACCGGGCCTGCGAGGCGCTCTCGATCGACCACGGTATCGATCGTGCCGAGCTGCGCGAGCGCATCGACGAGACGATTGCCGCCAACGAGTTCGACGACGCCTACGTCAAATGCTCGATCACGCGCGGCGTCCAGCCCGGGAAACTCACGCCCGATCCCGACGTCGATCCGACCGTCGTCGTGTACGCAAAGGGGCTTCCACGGGGCGGCGTCGACGGCGAATCGGTCTGGGACGACCCGGCGACCCTGCAGACGGTCAAAACCCGGCGGATGCCCGATTCGGCCATCCCGGCCTCCGCGAAGACGCACAACTACCTCAACGGTATCCTCGCCCGTGCGGAGCTGATCGATACGGCAGACGAGGCGCTGCTCCGCGATACGGAGGGTGCCGTCGTCGAGGGCGCCGCGAGCAACGTCTTCTTCGTCCACGACGACGCGCTGCACACGCCGAGCGCGACGCGGGATCTCCTGCCCGGAATCACTCGCCGGGTAGTGATCGATCTCGCGGAAGACGCCGGGGTGCCGGTCCGCACCGGGACCTACGAGCCCTCCGACGTTCGCGAGGCACGGGAGGCCTTCCTCACGAACACGACGTGGGAACTCCGGCCCGTTGACGAGGTCGATGGGATTTCAGTGGGCGGTGGGGCGGTGACGGAGTTGCTATCGCGGCTCTTCGACGAGTTGGTCGAGGAGCGACACTACTGATACGCCGATTTTGGCTGCTTACCGACCGCCACGATAGCGAACTGCTCGGAAGCCCCCGAGCGTTGCGGGAAGCACGGGGAAGCAAGCACTGGAGCGAGCGCTAGCGAGTGAAGCGCACAGCGAGCCGCGCGACCGCAACGCTCGGCCCCTTCCAGTCCCACCCGGCGACGTTCAGGCGAGCCTTCGCTCCGGTGGACTTGGGGGCTATTGCTTGCCGTCGATCCATCGCTGCCATAGCTATCGACAGCCCGCGGCTATAGTGCTCCAGGGATCGGCCCCGGGCGGGACTGGAAGGGGCCGACAGCTCGTCCGGCGTACCGACGGTGAGCCGAGCGGAGTCCTGCTGAGCGAAGCGAAGCAGGGCTCGAGAGACGAACGAAGTGAGTCTCTCGGTGCGAGGCGAACGTCGAAAGACGAGCAAGGCGACGTCTTTCGGAATAAGCACCGCAGGCGAGCGAAGCGAGCCGAGGAGCGAAACGAGGTAGCTGCGTCGAGCGGGAGGGGGCTTCCAACGATGTGGAAAACGATCCTGAACAAGCGATCGACGCTCCAACAATCCTTAGGCGCTCTCGATCGCGAACGTCGGCTCGGCCAGCGATTCGCTCTTGCAGTCGGGACAACGCGACGGTCGGTTCGCGGGATCGTCGAATCCGTCGAACCCACACTCCCGGCATTCCGGCGGTGCGACGACGACCTGCTCGCCGGTGCCGTCGAGCGTCGACGCGACGTGGCGAACGTGGTCGATCGCGACGTCGGTCGGGATCGTGAAGTGATCGGCGAGGTCACTCGCCGTGGCTGGGCCCTCGCGGAGCCGCTCGGCGATCCGCTCGCGAGTCGTCTGCTCGGCGTCGGTCATACTGCGGTGTCCCGAGCGCTGCCGGTTAGGCGTTGTGCTGGTGCCAGACGTAGCGTACCTCTTCCGATTTCGCCGTATGTGTTTGTGGACCGCCTGCTACTGCCGGGGTCGCCCGCGGACGGTGGTCGTGAGTCGATAGCAAGGGGCTGGCTTCCGAAACCGATGGGTACACGTGGCGCCCGCGCTTACCGCTGTCCGAATGACCGAGCACATCGAGGTGCGGGGCGCGGCGGAGAACAACCTCGCGGACCTCGACGTGGACATCCCCCGCGAGGAGTTCACCGTCGTCACCGGCCTCTCCGGGTCCGGGAAGTCCTCCCTCGCCTTCGACACCGTCTACGCCGAAGGGCAACGCCGCTACATCGAGTCGCTGTCGGCCTACGCCCGAAACTTCCTCGGGCAGATGGACAAGCCACAGGTCGAGAAGGTCGAGGGGCTCTCCCCTGCGATCTCGATCGACCAGAAGAACGCCGCGAACAACCCGCGATCGACCGTCGGGACCGTCACCGAGCTACACGACTACCTCCGTCTGCTCTACGCCCGAACCGGAACCCCGCACTGCCCCGAGTGTGGCCAGCCTGTCGGCGAGCAGTCCGCGAGCACGATGGTTACTCGCCTGCTCGAACTCCCCGAGGGAACGAAAGCGAAGGTCGCGGCACCGGTCGTCCGGGATCAGAAGGGCGCGTTCGAGGACCTCTTCGAGGAGCTGAAAGCCGACGGCTACGGCCGCGTCGAGGTCGACGGCGAGGAGCACGATCTCACGCTGGAGATCCCCGATCTCGACGAGAACTACGATCACACGATCGACGTGATCGTGGACCGCGTGACGCTCGACCCCGAAGACCGATCGCGGATCGCCGACTCCGTCGAACTCGCTCTCGATGAGGCCGACGGCGTGCTCAAAGTGATCCTCCCCGACGCACCGGAGGGCGCCGCCGACTCGCTGGGCTCTCGCGCTCGCTCGACCGGCGACCTTGCCGGTGGCGCCGACCACGATCACACGGAGATCGAGGAAGTGGCGGAGGAGGAGGAGGACGGAGCCGACGCGGACGGCTCCACGACCGACGACCGCCTCGTCGTCGAACTCTCCGAGGAGCTGGCCTGCACCGACTGCGGCATCGATCTCCCCGAGATCGAGACCCGATCCTTCTCCTTCAACAGCCCACACGGCGCCTGCCCGGAGTGTGAGGGGATCGGCGAGACGAAGGAGGTCAGCGAGGATCTCGTGATCGAGGATCCTTCCAAACCGATCAAACACGTCTTCGAGCCCTGGAGCTTCAACCGGACGTACTACCGACGGCGCCTCCAGTCCGTCGCCGATCACTTCGACGTGCCGCTGACGATGGCGTTCGAGGATCTCCCCGAGGAGGTGCAGGACGCCTTCCTCTATGGGACCTACGAGGACGTCGTCTTCGAGTGGACGACCTCCAACGGCACCCGGCACAAGGAACAGCCCTTCGAGGGCGTCGTTCCGAACCTCGAACGGCGCTACATCGAGACGGACTCGGACAATACGCGCGAGCACATCGAGGAGTTCATGTCGGTGACGACGTGTCCGGAGTGCGAGGGAACGCGACTGAAGCCAGCCTCGCGGGGCGTCCTCGTCGACGGAACGGCGATCACCGAGGTCAATCGGATGTCGATCGGCGACACCCTCGACCACTTCGAGGGGATGGAAGAGACGATGAGCGAGCGCGACCGCACGATCGCCGAGGAGATCCTCAAGGAGATCCGGGCGCGGCTGGGGTTCATGTGCGAGGTCGGTCTCGACTACCTCACGCTCGACCGCGAGGCCTCGACGCTCTCCGGGGGTGAGAGCCAGCGCATTCGGCTCGCGACCCAGATCGGCTCCGGTCTCGTCGGCGTGCTCTACGTGCTCGACGAGCCATCGATCGGGCTCCACCAGCGGGACAACGATCGGCTGCTCAACACGCTCGAAGAGCTCCGCGATCTCGGCAACACGCTGCTCGTCGTCGAACACGACACCGCGACGATGCGCCGCGCCGACTCCGTGATCGACCTCGGCCCCGGCCCCGGCAAGCGCGGCGGCGAGGTCGTCGTCCACGGCGACACGGCGGAGGTCGAGGCCTGCGAGGAGTCAGTCACCGGCGACTACCTCTCCGGGCGCAAACAGATTCCGGTACCCGACGAACGCCGCGAATCCGACGACGAACTCGTCGTTGCGGGCGCTCGCCAGCACAACCTCCGGGATCTCGACGTCGAGTTTCCGCTTGGCTCCATCGTCTCGATCACCGGCGTCTCGGGGTCGGGGAAGTCGACGCTGATGCACGACGTCCTCTACAAGTCCCTCGCTCGGGAGATGCACGGCAACACGGACGTCGAGCCCGGCGAACACGACGCCGTCGAGGTGCCAGAGGAAATCGAAACCGTGCGGCTCATCGACCAGAGCCCGATCGGGCGGACTCCGCGCTCGAACCCGGCGACCTACACCAACGTCTTCGATCACATCCGGGATCTGTTCGCCGAGACCGAGCTCGCGAAACGCCGCGGGTACGAGGTCGGCCGCTTCTCGTTCAACGTCAAGGGCGGTCGCTGTGAGGAGTGTGGCGGGCAGGGCACCGTTCGCATCGAGATGAACTTCCTCTCGGACGTGCACGTCCCCTGCGAGGAGTGTGGCGGCGCCCGGTACAACGCCGAGACGCTCGACGTCGAGTACAAGGGCAAGACGATCGCCGACGTCCTCGACATGACCGTCGAGGAGGCCTACGAGTTCTTCGAGCACGACTCCCGCATCGAGCGCCGGCTGAAGCTCCTGAAGGACGTCGGCCTTACCTACATGAAGCTCGGCCAGCCCTCGACGACGCTCTCGGGCGGCGAGGCCCAGCGTATCAAGCTCGCCGAGGAGCTCGGGAAGAAGGACAAGGGCGACGCGTGTTATCTCCTCGACGAGCCGACGACCGGGCTCCACTCCGAGGACGAGCGCAAACTCATCGAGGTGCTGCACCGGCTCGCCGATCGCGGGAACACCGTGATCGTCGTCGAACACGAACTCGACCTGGTGAAGAACGCCGACCACGTCATCGACCTCGGTCCCGAGGGCGGCGAAGCGGGTGGCGACATCGTCGCTGCGGGCACACCCGAGGAAGTCGCGCGGACCGAAGAGAGCCACACCGGGCGCTACCTCCGAGATCTGCTGCCCGACGTGGAGCTCGATGGACCACGAGCCGACCGCGAAGAGGCCCCAGCGCCCGCCGCTGACGACGACTGACGGTCGGACTCACCCGTGATTGTGGGGTAGTCGAAGCGACTTTCACGCGGTGCCGACGTGGTAGCACAATGAGCAAGGCTACGAAGCCTGATGCCCCTCCAACGTCCCCATTGCAGACGCTCGGTGCGATCTACAACCACTTCTGGAGCGTCTTCCTGCGGGGCGTCGCCATCATCGTCCCCGTCATCGTTACCCTGTTTCTCATTAGCATCGCCCTCTCCTACGTCAGCCGGGCACTCGACCCGTTCATCCGCCTGCTCGAGCATTTCGGCCTCATCGGCCAGTTCCGGAGTACCGAGCTGATTCAGTTTCTCATCCGGCTGAACGTCTACGAGTACGTCGTCGACTTCCTCGCGGAGATGATCGCCCTCGGCATCCTGTTGGCGATCATCCTGCTCGTCGGCTCCGTCGGTCACAACCGCTACGGTGAGCGGCTGATCGAGTTCATCGACATGGCCGTCGCCTCGATCCCAGGCGTCGGCACCGTCTACAAGAGTTTCCGCCGGATGGGCGACGTAATGCTCACGACCGAGGACGAGAACTTTCAGGACATCAAGCTGGTGCAGTGCCTCGACGAAGATATGTACGTGATCGGATTCCAGACCAGCGCTGCGCCCGAGGAAGTCGAGGAGAGCACCGGTCACGACGACATGATGACGCTGTTCGTCCCGATGGCACCCAACCCCGTCACCGGCGGCTTCCTCACCTACGTGCCGACGGATCGCGTCTACGACGTCGACATGACCATCGAGGACGGTGTCAAGAGCATCCTCACGAGCGGCGTCGCGACCGGAAAGGGTGCCGCAGACGGCGATCAGCTATCCCTAGACGACGTGCGAAACGTCGCGCAGGTCGATCGAATCCAGGACGCAATCTCCGGGGGGACTACCCAGGAGCAGGCTCCGGGGGACGCAGATCCAGCGGCCGAGGAGGGCGACGACCAGACAGCCGGGGAGCGCGGTTCACCGCCCGAGCAAGACGTCGACGAGATCGACTGAACACGTCCCGGGACTCCGCAGAGTTCCTCGACGCCGCTTGCCGCGGCAAGCGTCTTTTTCCGTGCCCCACGGCGAGAGATGGTCATGTCTCGCGATCCGACGCCGATCGGTTTCGGCACCTGGCAGAACGAGGATCCCGACCAGTGCGCCGAGAGCGTCACGAACGCGCTCGAGGTCGGATACCGACATATCGACACGGCACAGGGGTACGACAACGAGGACGCGGTCGGCGACGGCATCGCCGCCGCGGACGTGGATCGCGACGACATCTTTCTCGCGACGAAGGTCGATACCGGTGATCTGGGCCACGACGACGTGCTGCGAACGACCGAGGAGAGCCTCGACAAGCTCGGCGTCGACACGATCGACCTGCTCTACGTTCACTGGCCGCTCGACGCCTACGACCCCGAGGGCACGCTCTTGGCGTTCGACGAGCTGGTCGACCGTGGCGATATCCGGCACGTCGGCCTCTCCAATTTCACGCCCGACCAGCTCGCGGAGGCACGGGAGATCCTGGACGCGCCGATTTTCGCACACCAAATTGAGTGCCATCCCTACTGCCAGCAAGAGGAGCATCTCGCGCTTGCCGAGGAGCACGACTACCACCTCGTCGCCTACTCGCCGCTCGCGCAGACCGAGGTTTTCGACGATCCGGTAATCGGGGACCTGGCCGAAGAGTACGACGCCAGCCCCGCGCAGATTTCGCTGTCGTGGCTCCGCCAGCGCGGCGCCGTCCCGATCCCAAAAGCGACCAGTCGCGAGCACGTCGAGGATAACTTCGGGTCGTTGGAGGTAACGCTGAGCGAGGACGCAATGGAGCGGATCGATTCGATCGAGGAGGTGTACCGTGTAGTGGACTTCGACGGCGCTCCCTGGGACCTGGTCTAGGAATCGTTGTTGCCGATGCTGATTTACTCTGGGACGCTTGCGATCGACCAGCGACAGCAAACCGCTTGGAAGCCCCCTCCCGCTCCGGTCGCGCAACTCGCTGCGGTCCTCGCCTCACTCGCTCGCGCTCGTTCGGCTGCGGTCCTTGCTTCGTCGTGCTTCCCGGAGCAGTCGGCCCCTTCCAGTCCCACCCAGGAGTGGTTTGTCTACGCCCATGGATCCCCGGTGGATCGTCGAATCTCGCCCAGCGGCCGCTGGCCGCTCGTATCACCGCTGAAGAGAGATCGCAAAAACGACTCCGACGCCCGCTCTAATCGAGGAAGTCCGGCTCCGTCCGCTTCTCCGCTCGTTCTGACTCGAGGTGCGCGTAGAACTCCTCGGGATCGACGCCGTGCTCCTGGCGCTCCTTCCGGTCTCGCACCGAGAGCGTGCCGTCTTCCATCTCGTCGTCGCCGACGATGATCTGGTAGGGGACGCGGTCGTCGTGGGCGGCTCGGATCTTGCGCTGGAGGCGGTTGTCCGACTGGTCGACCTCGACGCGGACGCCGTCCGCATCGAGCTCCTCGGCGACGGACTCGGCATAGTCGGCGTTGTCGTCCGTGATCGGGAGCACGCGGACCTGCTCGGGCGCGAGCCAGAGCGGGAACTTCCCCTCGAAATGCTCGATGAGCATCATGAAGAACCGCTCGTAGCTGCCGTAGAGCGCGCGGTGGATCATCACGGGCCGGTGCTCCTCGTTGTCCTCGCCGACGTAGGAGAGGTCGAACTGCTCGGGCATCGTGAAGTCGAGCTGGACCGTCGGCCCGTCCCAGGAGCGGCCGATCGCGTCCTCGAACTCGTAGTCGATCTTCGGGCCGTAGAAGGCGCCGTCGCCGTCCTCTACCGTATAGTCCAGCTTGCGGTCGTCGAGCACGGACTCGAGAGCGGACTCGGCCTTCTCCCAGATCTCGTCGGAGCCGACGCTCTTCTCGGGGCGGGTGGCGAGCGCGACCTCGTAATCGAGACCGAACGTCTCGAGCACTTCACTGATCATGTCCATGATGCGCTCGACCTCCGCCTGGATCTGGTCGGGCTTGACGAACAGGTGGCCGTCGTCGATCGTGAACGCCCAGACCCGGGAGAGCCCCGAGAGTTCGCCGCGTTGTTCCTTCCGGTACACTTTGCCGTTCTCCGCGTAGCGGATCGGCAGGTCACGGTACGACCACGCCGAGTCGTCGAAGATCGCCGCGTGGCCCGGGCAGTTCATCGGCTTGAGCCCGAACTCGTCGTCGCCGACCTCGAAGAGGAACATGTCGTCGGCGTAGTTGTCGTAGTGGCCGCTCTCCTTCCAGAGATCCGTCTTGAAGACGTGGGGCGTCTCGACGTACTCGTAGTCGGCATCGAGGTTCAGATCCTCGACGAACCCCTCGAGCTCGCGGAGGATCGTCTTCCCGTTGGGGTGATAGAGTGGGAGGCCCGGACCGGTGCGGTCCTGAATCGAGAAGAGGTCCATTTCGTTCCCAATCTTGCGGTGGTCGCGCTCCTCGGCCTCGCGGCGCCGCTCCAGGAACTCCTCGAGGTCCGAGTCGTCGCGGAAGGCGGTCCCGTAGATCCGGGTTTGCATCTCGTTGTCTTCGTCGCCGCGCCAGTACGCGCCGGCGATTTCGAGGAGGTCGACGGCACCGATCTCGCCCGTCGATTCGACGTGGGGCCCCTTGCAGAGGTCAGCCCAGTCGCCCTGGCCGTAGAAGTGGACGGTGTCGTCCTCTTCGGCGAACTCCTCGAGCAGTTCGAGCTTGTAGGGCTGGTCGGCGAGACGCTCGCGGGCCTCATCGATGGAGACGCGCTCGTAGGTAACCTCGAGATCCTCCTCGATGATCGACTCCATCTCCTCGACGATCGCGGGGAGGTCGTCCTCGTCGACGTCGAGCTCGTCGAAGTCGTAGTAGAACCCGTCGTCGGTCGCCGGGCCGATCGCGAGGTCGACGTCGTCGTAGAGCCGCTGGACAGCCTGGGCGAGGGTGTGGGCGGCCGTGTGGCGCATCACGCCCAGATACTCCTCAGAGTCCTCGGTGACGATCTCGATTTCGGCGCCGTCGGTCGTCACCGCGAGCTCCTTGCCCACGAGGTCGCCGTCGATGCGACCGCCGGCGGTCGCGTCACCGAGACCCGGGCCGATCTCGTAGGCGATATCTTCGATGCTGGATCCGCGCTCGACCTCGAGCTCGGAGCCGTCGGGCAGTACGACAACTATCTGATCTGATTCCTGTTGGGACATGGCTGTGGCTGGGAAACGTGGCTGTGACAGAATCGATAGGTGGAGAGATTAGGGGGCCGGAAGCCGGCCTGTAAAGTAGCCACCTACCATCGTGCACGACTCTACCCGCGAATCGGATATAAGGATTGTGATGGACGTGAGCATCGCTTCTCCAGTCGTCAGGCGACGCGCTCTCGCAGGGCGTGGTGCTGGAGTGCCGTCACTGCTCGCCCGTCGCGCAGGTCGTCCGAAAGCGCCGCCGAGCGGAGTGCCCTCAGCGATGCGGTCTCGACGTGAATCGACTCGTTCTCGTCGAGGTTCTGCGCCGCAGTCGGCGTACAGCCCTCCGCGACGAAGTAGTGGAGCACGGAGTTCGCGATGCCGTTGACCGGCTCGGTCGTCAGCATGTGGTCCATCGTCTCGGCTTCGTAGCCAGTCTCCTCGCGAAGCTCTCGCCGTGCAGCGACCTCGAGATCGTCGTCGTCGGGTTCGACGCTCCCGACGGGGATCCCCCGATTGACGCGGTCGACGGCCTGGCGCCACTCCTCGATGACGACGGCTTCGCGGTCGTCTGCGTCGATCGCGTTCGATTCCGCGTCTCCAGCCACGAGCGGCAGGATCACCACTGCCGGTGGCTCGCTCAGGTAATCGTAGTCGGACTCGGCACCATCGGGCAACCGGACCTCGTCGTGGACGATCGTGAAGCCGGGACACTCGTAAGCGATGCTGGAATCGACGGTCTCCCACGCGAGGTTGTCGGTCATGCCAGCGACTCCGGACGCTCCCGAGATGAGTGGTTCGCTTCTCCCGACGGCCGGACCGTCGCGGTGCCCGAATCCGGTCAGGCAGCCTTCAGCAGATCGGTCGCGCCGATGGACTCCGTCACCATCCAGACGACGAAGGCGCCGTAGGCCACCAGGAGAACGTAGGACTCCCAGCGCTCGAGCGTGAGGTCGGTCCGGAGCAGCGTGAACAGCAGGACGGTCGCGAGCGTGAGCACGCCGAACAGCGGGAGTGCAACGGCGAAGTTCACCGTGAGGGTGCCAACGAGCAGGACGCCGACCGGAATCGCGACGAGCAGGTCGAACGTATTGGAGCCGAGGACGTTCCCCAGGCTCGTCGTCCCGTTCCCGTCAGATGCCGTGCGGACGCTCACGAGCGTATCCGGGAGGCTGGTCGCCGCAGCGAGGATCGTCACGCCCGCAAGGAACTCTGGGATCCCGAGCTCCTGGCCGAGGAACTCGACGCTCCCCACGAGGAACTCCACGGCGACGAGGATGAGGAGCAGCCCTGCGGCCAGCTTCGCCCATGCGGGGAGCACATCGACGCCCTCGCCCTCGTCGCCGGGTGTGTGATCCCCGACGTCCTGCCACTGGATGAAGAGGTAGAGACAGTACAGCAGGAGTGGGATCGCAGCCAGCGGTCGCGTGATGTCCCCGCTGAGCGATTCAGCGGTGCCGACGGGTTCGTAGATCACGGCGAGTGCGAACGTGATGATCAATGCCGAGACGGCGATCATGTAGAACTGCGCTTCCTTGTAGACGATCGCTCGGTTGGCATCGAGCGCCTCGCCCTTCGAGGCGAGCCCGGAGAGCGCCGGAATCACGAGCACGTTGAACAGCGCGGAGCCGACGATCGCCCCCACGCCGAGGTCGAACGCTCCCGCGCTCGCAGCGATCACGACGCTCGCGAACTCCGGAAAGCTGGAGCCGACGGCGACCACGACCGACCCCTGCACGACGGGCGGGAGCCCGTAGTACGCCGAGAGCTCTTCGGCCGACCCTTCGAGCCACGCGCTCCCGAACCAGATTGCGACGGTCGCGAGCGCGATCACGACGAGGTGAATCGGCGTGATCGCCGGGATGAATCCGCTCAGCACCATGGGATAGTTGCATTTCTTAAACCGGCCCTACAAGTGCGTACCTATCCGGGCCGCCTGGAACTCGACGTTTGCTTGCCCTACGTGAACAGACGCTCAGTCGTACTCGTAGAACCCTTCGCCAGTCTTCTTCCCGAGATGTCCCGCCTCGACTTTCCGTTTGAGCAGGTAGGCCGGGGTGTACCGATCGCCGAGCTCCTCGTGGAGCGTCTCGGTCGCGTGGAGGCAGACGTCGAGCCCGACGTGGTCGGCGAGCTCGAGTGGCCCCATCGGGACGTTCGTTCCCAGCGTCATCCCGCGGTCGATGTCCTCCTTGCTCGCGACGCCCTCGTCGAAGGCTCGGATCCCCTCGTTGATCCATGGCATCAGAATGCGGTTCGTGACGAAGCCGGGCTTGTCGTCGGACTCCCAGGTCTCCTTGTCGAGATCGGCCGAGAGCGCGTGAGCGAGATCGACGGTTTCGGCGGCCGTCCGCTCGCCGGTGACGACCTCGACGCCGTCCATAATCGGCACGGGGTTCATAAAGTGGAGTCCGACGACGTGTTCGGGGCGCTCGGTCGCGGCTGCGATCGACGTGATCGAGAGCGTACTCGTGTTCGTCGCCAGCGCCACGTCCTCGTCGGTGACGCGGTCGAGATTCTCGAAGACGTCCTGCTTGATATCGAGATCCTCGACGATCGCTTCGATCACGAGGTCGCAGGGGCCGAGGTCGTCAAGCTCCGTCGTGCCGTCGACCCGCCCGACGATCCGATCGACGTCGCCGTCGGAAATCTCACCGCGGTCGGCCAGCCGATCGAGGCTGGACTCGATGGCGTCGAACCCCTCCTCGACCAGCTCGCGATCGACGTCCCGTAGTGCGACTTCGTACCCCTCCATCGCGAGGACCTGTGCGATTCCGGCGCCCATCGTTCCCGCGCCCACGACACCGACCCGGTCCACGTCCGCGAGTGCTCTGACCATACTCGATCGTGGACACGGACCCTGAAGAATGCCACTGGTGCCAGACCGGTCTCGCAAGCGGTCGGACTGGCGAGCAGTGGCTCCGGAGAGAAACGCCTTTGAGCGTTCTCACTGAGTTACGAAATAGAATGCACTCGGGAGATCTGGCCACTGGATCGTCGTCAGGCAGCCGATTGCGGTGCGCGACCCGGCCTCGGCCCTCGGTGGTGGGCCGATGAACGACGCCGATCGAGCGGCGGGGATCGACGAGATCGTCGACGTGGTCCTCGACGCGGCACCCGAGATTCGCGGGCTCCAGACGGACAATCGCGGCGGGACCCTCGACCGATCGAACCCCACAGGAGACGATATAATCGCCGCCGACGACGCCGCCGACGAGCTGCTCGTCGATCGACTCGCCGCGATCGAGGCCGTCGGTACCGTCGCCAGCGAGGAGCGTGCCGACGTCGTGGACGCCGGCGATGGACTCTCCGTCACGGTCGATCCACTCGATGGCTCCTCGAATCTCTCGGCGAACGCGCCGACGGGGACGATCGTCGGCGTGGCTGACGCTCCACTCCCCGCGCCTGGCCGCGAGTTCGTCGCCGCAGTCCTGATCTGCTATGGGCCAGTGACGACGGCCTACGTGGCAATCGACGGCGAGGGCGTCACCGAGTACGAAATTCCGCCGTCTGGGGACGGCGGTACGAACCCAGCGCCGCGAGTGAGCGATGCTGCTGTCGAGATCCCGTCGGAGCCGACCGTCTACGGCGTCGGCGGTGGGGACGACGACTGGCCACCGGTCGTCGCGGGGATCGTCGAATCGCTCCGCGACGAGCTCAAACTCCGCTACGGCGGTGCGCTCGTCGCCGACGTTTCCCAGATGCTGACGAAGGGCGGTCTGTTCGCGTATCCACAGCTCCAGTCACGCCCGGCGGGCAAGCTCCGGTATCAGTTCGAGGTCGCGCCGGTCGCGCTGGTCGTCGAGGAGGCAGGCGGGGCATCGACCGACGGCACCGGTTCGCTCCTCGATCGGCCAGCGACGGAGCTCCACGACCGGTCGCCGATCTACGTAGGAAACCGGTCACTGATCGATCGCGTCGACTCTGCGTTTGCGGACGCGGCCTAACGTCGGTCGCCGATTGTACGAGCGAGAAGAAACTCGACGCGACGGCCTCAGAGATCGGCCTTGCCGAACCGGTAGTAGCCGATCGCGAGGGGGACGACGATCCACAGCACGATGACGGGGAACGCGGTCCACTGTTCGGCGTAGAACGGAAGCTGCGCGGACTCGCCAGCGACGCCCTCGAGCGGGTCGCCGATGTCGGCGCTGAACAGATATCCAGCCGCACGACTACCCGCCACGTTTGGATCGAGGCTGAGCAGCAACAGTGCGTAGTCAGGGACGTTCTCCAGCGTCCACGACCCCTCCACGATACGCACGAGGCCGAGCACGAGGTACTGGTAGGCGTAGACGAGCACCAGGAGGATGGCGACGATCAGCCCCATCGCCTTCCCTCGCGAGCTGACCGAGGCGGAGACGGCGATCGCGACTGCAACGTACACCACCGAGAGCACGCCGCCGAGGATGCCGAAAGCGGCCATCTGCTGCCACTCCACGGAGCCATAGAGCGCGAACATGAGCACCGTTCCGATGAGTCCGGTCACGAGTAGCGCGCCGACGATGACGATCGATCGACCGATCACCTTGCCGACGACGACGTCCGAGCGACGCAGCGGGAGGCCGAGCAGCACGCGAATGCTACCGGATTCTCGCTCCTGGACGATCGCCATATAGCCGATCATCGCTGCGAGCACGGGCAGGAAGATCCCGATCGGCGTCTGGAACAGGGCCGCTGCGAACTCCGCGCCGTCGCTGCCGGTGTCGCCGACGAGATACGGGACTGCGCTCAACACGACGCTGAGCACGAGCAAGACGCCGATCACGCCGAGCAGGAGCTTCGATCGGGCGGAGTCCTGCAGGTCCTTCTTCGCGACGTGGAGCCACCCTGGCTGTCCGCTCATGCTGCGCCCTCCGTGTACGAGGCGAAGATGTCTTCGAGACTCGCTTCCTGCGTTCGGAAGTCCTCGATGGAGTACCCTTCGTCCTCGATCGCGCCGATGATCGCGGTCTTTCGCGCGTTCTTCTCGAGCGAGATCGAGAGTGAGGTGCCGTCGGCCTGTACGGACGTCACGTCGTCGCGGCCGTGGATCGTCGCGGTGAGGCCGTCAGCAGGCTGCTGTAGCGTGACGATCAGCGTCGATCCGCCACCCGCAGCGGCGCGGAGTCCCGCGACGTCGTCCTCTGCGACCATCGTCCCGGATTTCATGATCCCGACGCGATCACAGACGGCCTCGACCTGCTCCATGATGTGACTGGAGAAGAAGACCGTCGCGCCGCGCTCGTTCTCCTCGCGAATGATCTCTCGGAGTTCTCGCGCGCCGTTGGGGTCGAGCCCCGAGGTCGGCTCGTCGAGGACGAGCAGCTCGGGCTCGCCGACGAGCGCCATCGCGAGTGCGAGACGCTGGGACATCCCCGTCGAGAATCCTCCGGCCTTCCGGTCGATGGCGTCCTGCAGCCCGACGCGCTCGAGCAGCGCCTCCGGGTCGTCGTCTACGTCTTTCACGTCGATCGCGAACTGGACGTGTTTTCGGGCGGTCAGACGGTCGTACATCGAGAGGTCTTCCGGAAGCACGCCGACGTGTTGCCGAAGGGCGACCGACTCCTCGATTGCGTCGTAATCGAGCACCTCGATTTCGCCGCTCGTGGGCGTGGCGTAACCGAGGAGGCAGTCGATCGTCGTCGACTTTCCCGCCCCGTTCGGGCCGAGGAAGCCGTAGATCTCGCCGTCCTCGACCGTGAGGTCGAGATCGTCGACGGCGCGAACGTCGCCGTACCGCTTCTGGAGAGCTTTAATGTCTATGGCGGCCATCGGTAATGTCCCATCAGCGAAACCGTGTATATCTTGCCATATTCTGCCACTGGAGACGCGTCTGCGCTCCTGGGAATCGGTGAAGGACGCTTCGGTGGGGTGGCGTCTCGACTCATCCCACCGACTGAACATCGATACCAATAACCAACACGATCCCGGTTCTGTGAGCCAATTCCGGGCAAACGTTGATGTGAAATGGCCGTCCGACGTTCAGTATGGAGTTTCGGATCGAGTCTGGCGCCAGCGAGGAGGAAGCGTCGGCGATCGCCGCCGCGCTCGCAGAGCATCTCGGCGAGCCGGTCGAGGTGGTGACCGGTGACGACGAGGCGCCGATCGCGAGCGCCAAACCGCCACAGGGTAGCGAGTCCGGATCGGACGACGCCCGGGATCGGGCGGAGTCCTCACCAGATGCAGACCCAGCAGACGACCTCGGCCCGACGGAGCGCGAGGACGCACTCCGGGATCTGATCGCCGATATGGAGGAAGGCGGTCCCCAGAAGTACCGCGACCGGCTGGACGAGCAGGGGAAACTGTTCGTGCGCGACCGTCTGAAGCTGTGGTTCGGTGAGGACGACGGATCAGCCGATCTCACCTTCGAGGACGGCAAGTTCGCGAACTTCGACGCCTGGCACGGCTCCAGCCCCGACGTCGAGTCGCCCGATCCCGGCTCGCGACTCCCCGCCGACGGCCTGCTGACGGGCGCCGCCGAGTTCGAGGGCCGGGACGTTCACTTCATGGCCAACGACTTCACCGTCAAGGCCGGCTCGATGGCCGCACACGGCGTCGAGAAGTTCCTCAGGATGCAACAGCGGGCTCTGAAATCCGGCAAGCCGGTGCTCTACCTGATGGACTCCTCCGGTGGCCGCATCGATCAGCAAACCGGATTCTTCGCAAATAGAGAGGGCATCGGGAAGTACTACTACAACCACTCGATGCTCTCCGGCCGCGTCCCGCAGATCTGCGTGCTCTACGGTCCCTGCTTCGCCGGTGCGGCGTACACACCCGTCTTCGCCGACTTCACGATCATGGTCGAGGGGATGTCCTCGATGGCCATCGCCTCGCCCCGGATGGTGGAGATGGTCACCGGCGAGGAGATCTCCGCGGAGGAGCTCGGGGGCCCCGAGGTCCACACCCGCGAGTCCGGCTCCGCAGATCTGATCGCCAGGGACGAGGAGCACGCTCGCGAACTCGTCGCGCAGCTGCTGTCATATCTCCCAGATAGCTCCGACGACTCGCCGCCAGAACAGACGGGTTCCCAGCCCGAGCTATCACCCGACGGCATCGACTCGGTGATCCCCCAACACCCCGACAAGGGGTACGACATGCAGAACGTGATCGAACGCGTCGTCGACGCCGACTCCTGGCTCGAGCTCCGTCCGGAGTACGGCGGGGAGATCCTGACGGGCTTCGCGAGAATCGACGGCCGCCCGGTCGCGATCGTCGCGAACCAGCCTGCCAAACGGGCTGGCGCGATCTTCCCCGACGCCGCAGAGAAGGCAGCACAGTTCATCTGGACCGCCGACGCCTACGACGTGCCCGTGCTCTATCTCTGTGATACGCCCGGGTTCATGGCGGGGTCGCAAGTCGAGACGGAGGGGATCCTCGAGAAGGGCAAGAAGTTCATCTACGCCACCTCCTCGGCGACGGTCCCCCAGCAGACCGTCGTCGTCAGGAAGGCGTACGGCGCGGGCATCTACGCGATGGGTGGACCGGCGTACGATCCCGAGAGCGTGCTGGCACTCCCCTCCGGCGAGATCGGAATCATGGGTCCTGAGGCGGCGATCAACGCTGTCTACGCTCGGAAGCTCGCGGAAATCGAGGACGAGGACGAACGCGAGCAACGAGCCGACGAGCTCCGCGAGGAGTACCGCCGCGACATCGACGCGATGCGGATGGCCAGCGAGGTCGTGATCGACGAGGTCATCCCACCCAGCGAGCTCCGGAGCGAACTCGCAGCGCGCTTTGCGTTCTACGAGGACGTCGAGACGGAGCTGCCCGACAAGAAACACGGCACCGTGTTCTGATTGTCTCGGCTGAGAACGTCCCGGCGAGTTGCCGGATAGAACTCTACTCCTCTGCCGAACCGTGGCCGTTCGGTAGAGGTCCGTATTCGTCAGGTTCCGTTACTTTCGCGATGCTCTTCTCGATCGTGAGCTTGGACGGCCAGTCCAGGGTTCCAACGATTGATAATTATTATGCTGTATGTGGTGAAGATGGTTCAATGCCAAAGAGTTATGAAACCATAGTTCAGAATCCAAGGCAGCAACGTCTATTCTCATCATGCCACCGGCCGACGCCATTTCTTCGTCCGACTCCCGCTCGACGGTCTCCGGTGAGATGCTGCTCGACGACGGGGTAACCTGGCTCGCTCGTCGGGAGCGCCTGCTCTGGATCGGTGCCACAGTCGCGCTGTTCGCGGACGTGGTGACCACGCTGCTGGGATTTCGGGTGGGGCTCGCCGAGGGAAACCCCGTCGTCGCGAGCGCGCTGGCGGCGTTCGGCGTCGCTGGCTTCCTGACGATCAAGGCCGGTGCGCTCGTCCTGGCGTACGGCGTCCGAGTTGCACTCCCCCAGTTCCGCGTGGCGATCCCGCTCGGAATCGCGCTCCCCTGGGCAGTCGTGGCGACGACGAACGCGGCGCTGCTCTTCGCTGCGGTCTGAGACAGCCTCGGCCAGTTCTGTCGTTGTGCTCCTCGCAGTCGCTCGCAGTCGTTCGTGATCGCTAGCGGTTTCGGTTCAGTAGCCGATCCCCTCGCCGTCGCCGACAATCGCCCCGGTCGCATCATTTATGCACGGCCCTGTGCAAAGTCGGGACATGGTTCGGTGTGAGATGTGCGGCGATAGTACGTCGTCGCCGAAGACGGTGAAGGTCGAGGGCGCCGAACTCCAGGTCTGCGGGGACTGCGCAGACTTCGGGACTGAAGTTCGCGACCAGAGCTCCAGTAGCTCTACGTCTACTAAATACTCCACGAGTAGTGGCGGGAGCTCGGGCGGCAGCTCCGGCAGCGGGAGCAGCTCCTCGAGCGCCAGTGGCGGCTCCTACGGTGGTTCGAGTCAGCGCCGTCGCTCGGACATGTTCGACGACATGGACGAAGTCGTGACGGACTACGACGAGCGGATCCGGACTGCGCGGGAGGACACCGGCCTCTCGCAGGCCGATCTCGCCGACGAACTCAACGAGAAGGCGAGCCTGATCCGGAAGCTCGAACGGGGCGAAACGCTCCCCAGCGACGAGGTCCAGACCAAACTCGAGCGCCATCTGGACATCTCGCTGTCCGGGGGCGCCGGAGCGGACGAGGACGCCGAGTGGGAGGGTGGCGGTGACGCCGGCGAGTACACCCTCGGCGACGTCGTCAAGCGCAAAGACTGATTCGCGGGCACCCCAATAATTTTCGAGCAACTCCTGCTTCGGTCTTCGCTGAATCGAGAGCATCGTCGAACTGCTGATTCTGTGAAACGCGGGAGTAATCGCCGCGCACCCTGCCGAGGCCGATCATCATCATCATCTGGCCGTTCACGCAGAGCCGTCCAGTCGTGACCGAATGTCTTCGTCCGCGAGACACTGCTCGACGGCGTCGAGCAACAGCAACGCGGCGAACTCGCGGGCTGCCGCGTGCGTCGACTGATCGCTCTCGGGGACGAGCCCGACCGCTTTTTCGACGACTGCACGCGCGGGCGCAACCGAGCTCAGGCGCTCGGCCTGCTCGTCGAGCGTCGTGTCGATCTCGTGGGCCCGCGCGTCCACGCTCGCGATCGTCAGATCCTGTTCGAGGTAGGCCAGCAGATCCGCCGGCGTCGCGTCGAGAGTGGGGGACACTCGCACCGGCTCCGTCGGCCCCGATACGAGCACGCTCCGCACGCCCTCGGCCTGCATCGCTTGCCCGACTGCCTCGAGTGCCGCCTCCGCAGCAGCGACGGCCGCCGTCGCGACCTCGTCGGGATCGTGCGCGCTCGTCGCGAAGTGGTGCCCGGCGTCAGGTAGCGCTGCGACGCAGTCCAGCAGCGCCTCCGTCACGCCCGCGAAGTACAGGGGGATCGTCGGATCCGCCGTCGCTTCCTCGGCGACCGATCTGATAGTCGACCGGAGCCCATTTGCGCGACGCCGAACGCGCTCGTCGGGCTCCCAGTCGAAGCGGGCGTACACCTCGACGGCCGATTCCTCGTCCGGGGAGATGGTCGCGGTCCCGTCTTTGATCGCGAACATGTCGGCGTTCGGGCCATCGAGCACCAGTGTGGCCCGGTAGCTGCCTGCGGGAAGTTCGAGGATCAGTCGTCCGGCCTCGTCAGTGACCCCTGATGCAGTCCGGACGCCGATTTCGGGCGGATCGGTCGTTGCCTCGTCGCTATCGCCGCCGACAGCTGCCGGTCCGGCAGGTGCCGCTTCCGCCGCCTCCGAGTCAACCGCGGATCCGCTGGAGGAATCGCTGGGCGACTCGGCGGGCTCGATCTCGACCGTCGCGTCGGCGATCGGATCTGCGGCAACCAGCGCGGAGACCACGAGCGTCCCAGAGGACGGTGCGAGCGCAACGTCGACGGTCGTGAGCGCCTCGTCGATCCGGATCTCGACGGTCTCGTCGTCGTAGCCCGGCGCGCTGACGACGGCCGTCACCGTACCGGTCGTGACGGGAAGGCTCGTCGTCACGGAGCTGTCGTCGATCGTGGCGGATTTCGTCTCCTCTTGATCGGTCGTGACGGTGACCTGTCCCGAGGGGATCGCGTCCTCTGTCTGCGCGTCCGTGACCTCGACCTGCAGCCCCGGCCGGCCGACGGTCAAGTGGACCGATCGCGTCTCCGGCCGCGGCGATGGATCGTCGATCGCGAGCTCGACGTCGTCGGTCGTTCGCTCTGCGGCCTCGCCCTTGATCGAATACTCACCCGGCGTCAGCGCGACCTCGGTGGTCGTTCCCGCGAGCGTAGTCGTCTCGACCAGCGAGCCGTCCTCGGCACGCCTGATCGCGACGATCTGCTTGCCGGGGACTTCCTCGCCCTCGTCGTCGGTGAACCGGATCCTGACCGGCACCGAAGTCTCGTCGATAACGCGCCGCGTGGGCCACGCGCCGACCGTGCCGAGTCCGAGTCGGAGGCCGGTCGCGGTCAGTCCGCCGTGGAACGTGCCGACGAGGAGTGCGCCCAGCCCGATCTCCGTGCCACCGACCGTGGCCGTTCCGAGCACTGGCCCCCAGTACAGCCACTGGACGACTGCGATACAGACGATCCCCCCGATCCCGCCGAAGCAGAAGTGGCCGACGACTGCGCGCGGCCCCGCGATAGCCGACCGGGCGGGCGAGAGCAGTCTGAGGCCGTAGACGCTCCCGACCGACAGGACGCTCCCGATCATCGCGACGAAAAGCAGGCTCACGATCGACCCGATGTCCATCCAGAGCCCGACGAACTCGTCACCCTCTTGGTCGGCCGGCTCGGGCTCTGGCTCCGGCTCGGGTGGCGGTGGGACGACTGTCAGGTCGACGCGTGCCGGGCGGCCCTCCCCGCCGATAAGGATCGCCGTGGCATCCTGGCTCGGCTGCGCGATCGCGGACGGTAGCGACTGTGCCGATCCGGTCAGTAGGGCCGGGTCGATCGGGAGGTACGTCGTCGAATCGTCACGGATCAGCAACGCGTCGTATCCGGTGAGTGCAGCCGGTTCGGGTGCGTAGAGCGATCCCTTGGCGATCCGGAGCGGCACAGTCGCACGTCCTGGCCCAGTGACGGCGACGTCCACGAGCGCTGTCGTCTCCGCAGCGGTGCCGCCCTCCTCGCTGCTCCCATCTCCACCGGGGGCGGAGACGTTGTAGACGCGAACCTGGACGCTTCCGGCGCCGACCACGTTTTCGGGAACCGCCACGAACGGCTCCGGCCCGCTATCTCGAACGCTGTAGACGGCGGTCGGGCCGTTCGTCTCGAGGGCCACCTCGATCTGGTTCGGTCCCAGTTCCGGGTGGGCGAGTGGTTGCACGACGACGAGGCCGCCGTTCCGGTACTCGAGGGCGGTGGTGCGCTCCGCAGCGTCGGCGATCGAGAACGCGACCGGTCCGGGCGAGACGGTGGCGTTGTTCATCACGACCGACGCGCTCATCGAGTACTGCGCGGGGACTCCAGAGAGCTCGGTGGGCGTCACGAGGAGCGTCGCGTTCGATCCGCTCCCCTCGACCGTCGTCTGGAACCGCTCGCCGTTGCTGGCGGCGAGGAGCACAGGGGCCGCGCCACCGAGACCGCGCACGTCGACCGGGACCGCGAGGGTGGCATTTTGGAACGTCGCAGGCGCCGTTCGAGCGACGTAGCGGAGGTCTGCCGCGCCCGTGATCACGGTCTCGCCGTCGTGACTCGCGGTGACGGTCGTCGACGAGAGGTCGGCGGTGGCCTCGGGCGGGACGACGTCGGTGATCGGGACGCGAGCGACGTATCGGTCGCCTTCCCGGACTGCGCTGGCCGTGGTCGCCCCACCGACAGAGGGGACCTCGACGGACACGTTCGTCCCCGGCCCGGCCTCGCCGATGCGCTCTACGGTAACGGCGAGGACGACGTTGCCGCCGTCCCGCGTGACGTTGCCCTGCTGCTCGCCGGCCTCCTGTGCCGAGAGGAGTGCGTCGTCGGCTACTACTGCGTCTCCGCCGGTGGTGTCCGCAAGTACGGATCCGCCGGGCGAGGCGACCGTCGCGCCGACCGAACCGACCGCGAGCATCCCGACGATTCCGGCGATGACGAGGATCGTCCGAATCCCGCGCCCGCTGGCAGCGGTGCGGTGACCAGCGATCACGGCGTCATCACCTGGAGAAGGGCGTCACCGACCGTCAGCGCCAGCCAGCCGACTCCGAGAACGATCAGACAGACCCCGAGCGCAACCGGCACAAGGAGGGCCCGACGCGAGTACGTCGTCCACTCGCCCTCCGCGAGCCGACGCCGGGCCGCTCGTCCGCGTCGGAGTGGGAGCACGGCTCCAGCCGCCGCTCCGAGGAGACTCCCCAGCACGGCGAGTCCGACGATCCGCAGCCTGAGCGACCAGGTCAACGACTGCTGGCGGTCGCGGAGCGCGGCGTCGTGGGCCGCGAGGCCGTCTTCCGTTCGACGCTCCAGCGTCTCCGATCGGTTGCCGAGTGCCTGGATCGCTGCGGCGCTCTGGGGCCCGCCAACGGCGGAGTCGGCGACGTCGTAGAGCTCCGTGCGAAGCCCCTCGGCGGCAGCGAGATACGACTCTCGCGTCGACATCGTCGCATCGATCACCCGCTCCTCGGGCGTGGATCCGTTCTCCACGGTCGCGGTTGCGGCGGAGAGGTTCGCGAGCTGAGCGTCGAGGGCCGCTTCCTCTGAGCGGTACGTGTCCAGAGCATCCCGAAGCTCGGTCGCCTGTTCGGCCGAGGCGACCGGAATCGCCCCGTCGATCAGAGCCGACTCCACGCTGTGATCGACGATCGATAGCGCCGGGCCCGGAACTGGTTCTGGCGAGGCGAGTGAACCCAGCGAATCGTTGGTCGGGGCAACGACGCGGATCCGTAGCCGGTCCTCGCCGCTGGAATCGATGACGGTCGCCCAGTCCACTCCGCTCGCGTCGAGCGTCCGTGCTCCGCCTGCCTGCTGGCAGAGGTGAACGACCAGCTCGGATCCGTTGTACACCGCGACCGTTTCCCCCGGGCCGTTCGGCTCGTCGGCGGGCGGCGTCACGACGACGGCCGGTTCGGCCTCGACCGTCGTACAGGGATCCGCAGCGGCCGTGGATGCGCCGAGAACGCCCGGTGCGACGGCGACGAGCCCGATCGCGAGAACGATCGCGAGGAGAGCTACCCTGCCGGACCGGGAATCCAGTGACCGCGGCGTCGGATTAGCCATCGCGCTCACCACGCTGGAGCCGGCGTCGCTGCTGGAGGAATGCGGCCGTGCTCCCGGCGATCACCCCGACACCGAGCCCGACGGCCAGCAGTGCGAGGGAGAGCGTCGGATCCGTTGCGAGCGCTGTTTCGAGTGATTCGACGGTATCTGCTCGATCGGAGACCGCTGCGGCCATCGCGGCAGGCGGTCCACTCGCTGGATCGGCAACCCGAACCCACGACCCCACGGTCGACCGAACGCCGAAGAGATCGAACAGGAGCACCGCTGCGATTCCGATCGCGACCAGGCCAGCGACGGTCGTTCGACGATCGGTTCGCATAGGTGGATGTGGCGCCCATCGGGTCACTCCGGCTCGCCCGCGGGCACGCGCTTCGAGGCAATACCGATCCGGCGGCCAAAACGGTTCTGCCAGAATCGTTATGTCCCTTGCCCGATGGCCGCTCCCGTCAGGCCGTTGGCATCGGACCGGCGACCGTCGTGGTTCGACCGCCGCGACCGCCGCATCCGACAGCTTATATCCGAGGCCGCGCCTACCGACGTGCGTGCGGATCGAGAACAGTTTCGTTCCGGTCGACGGCGTCGGCGAGGTGACCGAGCGCAAGCTCTGGCAGGCAGGCGTCACCGAGTGGTCCGAGTTCGGCGGTCAGGTCGTCGGCCCCACCCGGGCCGATCGCATCGAATCGTTCGTCGACGAGGCGACCCGCCGGCTCGATCGCGGCGACGCGGCCTTCTTTGCCGACCGCGTTCCCGACGCCGAACACTGGCGGCTCTTCGAGAACGTCCGCGAGGAAACGACGTTCCTCGACATCGAGACCACGGGACTCGATCACTACGCGGACCGCGTGACGACCGTCTCGATCCACCGCGACGGCGACACGCGAACGCTCGTCCAGGGGCAGGATCTCAGCGCTGACGCCCTTCGAGCCGAGCTCGAGGCTTCCTCGCTCCTCGTCACGTTCAACGGCCGTCGCTTCGACGTCCCCTTCCTCGAGGCGTCCTACGATCTCTCGGTCGATCTCCCCCACGCTGATCTTATGTCGATGTGCAACCAACTGGGCTACTCCGGCGGCCTCTCCGCGGTCGAGGGAATCTTCGGCATCGAGCGCGATCGGCCGGACATCTCCGGGCGCGACGCAGTGCGGCTCTGGCACGAGTACGAGCGTGGACAGGACGGCTCGTTGCAGACGCTCATCGACTACAACCAGGAGGACACGGTGAACATGGAGCCGCTGATGGAGCAGGTTTCACAGGAGCTCCACACCGAAATCTTCGAAGCTGCTTGCGTGGGCGAGGAGTAGCGGCGGCCGGCAGCGTCACTGGTGCACCGGTCGGCGATGTTACTGCCCCTCGTAGCGCCACGTGTCTTCGCCCCAGGCAGGGTTGACGACGCCGGGCAGCCGCCGGAGTCGGGGTCGCACCATCTCCCACCAGGGGTCGGGCTCGTCGAACCCCGCCTGGTGGGCGGGAAAGACAACCTCGAGGAACTCGCCGACCGATACGGCCTCCTGCTCGCGGAGGTGATCGAACGCGGCCCGGATCGCGTCGATTCGCCAGTCCCGCATCATCTCGCTGGTTCCAGGCACGTCGACATCTTCCAGCAGTTCGTCTACGCGGGCCTCCACGTCGACTGAGACGTCCTCGGTCGGTACCTCACCGATTCCGGTGCGTGATCGGTACCAGACGGTGAGCGTCGCGGGGTCACCGCGGACCTCCTTCCGACCCACCTCGTCGCGGGCGAAGAGGGCCTCCAGGGCGGTGCGAGCGGTGTGTTCCGTGACGTTCATCGCCTCCGCGACTTCCCGCGTCGTGTAGGGTTCGACGCCGGAGAAGACGGAGAGGGCGCGATCGTCGGGGACCGTCTCGGCGTACTGCCCCCACGCTCGCTCCTCGTTCTCGCTCATGCCAGTAGCTCACGTGCTCCAGGGGCTTGTTTATTTCGGACAGAGATCTGGTAATTGATAGCTGCCGTGCTCGCCCGATCGGTCGATTGCTTCGGGACGGCGCGGAGCGTGGGATCGAGTGGCACCTCCGCTGACGGTCCCATCGTCCACCTCGTATGCGACGAGTTTCGGAATCTGTCCGAAATCCTCCGAACGCATTAAGTCGTGGGCTCCGTACCGACCGCATCATGCCCGCTGGACTCGACGTCGGGGCCGCCAGGATCGTCGCGGCAACCGAGGGGGGAACCGACGGTACGCGAAACGCAGCACTCGCTGTCGAACGAAGCGAGTACGTCGAAGATTTCCTCGAGGGCGCGGACACGCCCTCGGTCACGACCGACGACGCCATCGTCGCGCTCGGCGACGCCGCCCCGGAGGTGGCGACGATCGTCAACGACACGCCGACACGACTGCTCGGCGCCGATTCGACGCTCCCGGCCGACGACGTCCCCGCCGCCGTCGAGGCGCTGCTTCGCGCTCTCGTCGGCGAGGGCGATGGATCACTCTGTTTCGTCCCGCCGTCGGGAATCGACACGGGACCGATCGAGGACGCCGCCAGCGAACTCGGCTACGATCCTGCGTCGCTCGATCCTGGCGTCGCCGTCTGTTACGACGCGTTCGACTCGCCAGCGACCGGGCTCGGCGTCGTCGTGGATGGCACGCGCACGCTCGCGACGCTCGTCGTCGAAGGCGTCCCGGTTTCACGCTCGGAACTCTCCCGCGGCGGTGACTGGATCGATCAGGAGCTCGCCAGCGCGACCGGAAACGATCCGGAGGCCGTCGCCGAGCTGCGTGCGAACGCCTCGCTGGACGATCCGACGTCCGGCGCACTGGCCCTGCGCTACGACACGCTGCTCTCGAATCTCGCGCTTGCGATCGCCGACGAGTCCCCTGCGGTCGAGGGGACGATTCCGGTCGTCGTGGCCGGCGCCGCGGCACCGGACGGCATCGACAGTCGCCTGGCGACCGCACTCGACGACGTCGATCTGCCGTTCGAGGTCGGCGACGTCCACCGCGCCGCCGACGCCGAATCCGCTGCCGCCCGCGGGGCACTCCTCGCCGCCCAGGACGCCAGCGCCATCGCGACGGACGCCGAGGACGCCGATCCGGCTGCTGCTGGCTTCGCCACTGGATTCGCGGACGAAGCAGCCGCTTCGGCGGCGCTCGCCGCCGGCTCCGGTGCTGCAGCATCGGGTGGTGTCGACGCTGCAGACGGCGTGCAGGCAGGCGGTGCCGACACACCCGAACCCGCGACGGCCGCAACTGCTGCCACGGACGTTGGCGGTGTCGATATAGCGTCCGAGAGCGGTGTCGAGAGCGCAGATCTCGACGGTCTCCGCGATCGTCTGGCGCATCTCGAGGACCGGCTCGGTCTGGACGACGAGCAGCCACTCGACGAGGACGTGGCCGACCTCGCCGAGGAGGTGACGACGCTCCTCGCGCTCCGCGAGGACGTCGAGGCACTCGAAACCGCAGTCGACGATGCCGCCGCGGCAAGAGACAGCGGTGTTCCCGAGGACGCAGCTACGGCCGAGGAAGTGGAGTCGCTCCAGCAGTCGGTCGACGAGCTGTCTACGTCGCTGGACGATCGCATCGACGCGATCGAATCCCGTCTGGAGGCGCTGCCACCGGTCGCGGATCTCGCCGACCTCGCCGATCGCGTGGACGAGATCGATCCGGACGATCTCGACGCGATCGTGGATTCACTCGACGAACGGGCCGAGGAGGTCGCTGGCCTCTGCTCCGATCTTGCGGCTCTCGACGACGAGATGGATGCCGTCGAGTCCGAGGTCGAGGTCATCGACTCGACCGTCGAGGATCTGGAGGCAAACGTCGACGATCTCGATGCGAATGTCGACGATCTCGATGCGAATGTCGGCGATCTCGATTCGGACGTTGACGAGCTCGACGCGGACGTCGGCGAGCTGGCTACCGACGTCGGTGAACTGGACGCGACAGTCGAGGAAATCGACGAGGGACTCGGTGACGTCGAAACCACCGTCGTGGAGCTCGAAACTGAGATCGAGGCGCTCGAATCCGACGTCGAAGCGGCCGCGGACGCTGGCGCCGACGAAGCCACGATCGACGCGCTGCGCGAGCGCATCGAGGTGGTCGAGACGACTGCCGAAGACGTCGAGGCGGAGTTCGACGACGTGGCGACGGCTGCTGCTCTCGAGACCGTAGAAGACGCGCTCGGCGACGCCGAAACGTACCTCGACGACGTCGAGAGCCGCGTCAGCGATCTCGAAGGCGAGGTCCCGGATCCCGATCTCGTCGACGCGCTATCGGTCGACCTGGAGGCGCTACGTGGGCGGGTCGAAGAACTGGAGTCCGGTCTCGCGGAGCGCTTCGAGGACATCCACGACGAGATCGACGAACTCGAATCCGACGCGGCCGACGCGGAGGAGCTTGCCGGGCTGGAAAGCGACGTCGCGGCACTCGAGGGTGCCGTCGAGGACGCGGAGGCCGAGCGGGTCGAGCTCGAGGGCGCTATCGACGATCTCCGAGCGGAGTTCGACGCCGTGAGTGATCTAGAGGCCGAGATCGAGACGCTTCGATCGGACGTCGAGGCAGTTCCCGACGACGCCGTCGACGAGACGCAACACCAGAACGCGATCACGAGCGTGGAGAGCCGCATGGATTCCGTCGAGAACCGGATCGCCGAAGCGGAGGTCGACGCCGCGAGCGGCGCCGGTCGGAGTGCGATCCTGGCGCTCGGCCTTGGTCTGGCATCCGTCGGTGGGCTTGGTGCTGCCCTCGCGTATCTGGCCGACCAGACCGCGCTCGCCGGCGGGTTCGTCGCCGTCCCGCTGGTCGCCGTGATCGTCGCCTGGTATCTGAGCTAGAAGCGATCGCGTCGGTCGACCTACCCGGTCAGTCTCGTCAGTGAGTGTCGGGTGTCGTTACTCGGTGTCGGACGGTTGCGGTAGTTCCTCGAGCAAGGTGAGCGCGCTCTCGACGGCACGAGCGCCGACGTCCGTTCGCTCCCGGGCCTCGGCACCGCTCATTCCCGGCCCCGTGACGCCCAGAGTCACCGGCGTGTCCCTGTCGAGACTGATCTCCGTGAGCGCGTCGGCGGTCGACTGCGCGATCACCTGATCGTGGTCGGTGTCGCCCGTGACGACGGCACCGATCACGGCTACACCGTCGACGTCGTCCCGTCGCGCCAGCCGATCGGCAGCCAGCGGAGCGTCGTACACGCCAGGTACCGCGACGCTCTCGACGACCGTGGCACCTGCTTCCTCCGCCACCTCGCGTGCCTCTTCTTCCATCGGCTCGGTGACCGACCGGTTGAACTGCGCCACCACGAGGGCGAGCCTGCTCATGCACGATGGGTATCGTGGCCGCACAAAAGGTGTACCGTTCCACGAAACCACGATCAGTGGGATAACTTCCGCAAAAGAGGACTGACCCCACCGGGCATAGGTATCCGGACCAATCACAGGGTGGGACTGGAAGGGGGCTTCCAGGCGGCTCACGGTTGCGACAGCAGAGCACGAGCTGAACAGATTCGAACGCGACCCCAAGGGTTATCCCGGATTCCGCGCAATCGGCGCACGATGAATGCAGACGAACGGACCCGATATTTCGCTCGAACCGCGGCGCTCGCCGCCGCATCGACGATCGTCATTACGGCGAGTTTCATCGGCGTCCTCGCGCTGCTGGAGGGCGAGTTCTCGACGCTCGACTCGCGGATTCCCTGGTATCTCGTCGCGACCTCGCTGATCTTCCTCTCGACGATCTTCTTGCTCGAAGAACACGGCGCCGACGGTATCGAGATCATCGCGATCACCGGCGTCGTGACGGTGCTTGGCTTCATCATGATCGTTCTCGCCGTCGAGGGTGTCAACTACGCCCGCACGCATCCCGAGGACGTCTTCGTGGACCGACTCGTGCTCTACTTCCTCGCGGCAGGGATGTTCGGCACCGGCATCGGCTACTGGGGAATCAAGCACTGGCGGGAGTTCACCGGCCAGTCCGAGCAGACGAGTTCGCTGTAAAACAACCCGTCACGCCTGAGGAGATTACTCCGGCCGCCCGACTGCGTCTTCCTCGATCGCAGAGACGTCCTCGATGTTCGCTTCGTTCTGGAGGTGTTCGTGAAGCTGCTGATAGATCGGCGTCGCCGAGTCGGCTGGGTCGGTTCGGCCCGGCAGCGTCGTGAGGCAGTCCCAGTCGCCGACGAGCACGAGCCGCTTCTTCGCTCGCGTGAGCGCGACGTTCAGCCGCCGTGGTCCCTCGTTCGGGAAGTCCAGGAAGCCGATCTGGCCGGCGTCGTTGCTCCGGACGAAGGAGACGACGATCGCCTTTGACTCGCTGCCCTGGAAGGAGTCGATCGTGTTCACCGTCACGTCGTGGTGGAGTCCCGACTGATCGTGGCTCGCCAGCGCGGAGCGAATCTTGGCGACCTGTCCGGTGTAGGGCGTGATAACGCCGATATCGGCGGGATCGACGCCGTAGCGGAGCAGGCGGTCGATCTCCGCGACGACTGCCTCGACCTCTGCAGGATTGTAGAGCGACTCGCGGGGCGTCCGCTCCTCCGAGCCGGACACGTCGACGCCGACGAGGGGATCCAGCGTTCCGATCGTCCAGTCTCGGTTGCGGCTGGCATGCGTGAGCAGCCCGTCGTAGAACGCCTCGTTCGGGAACGCCGCGATCGATTCGTGCATCCGGTACTGCGTCCCCAGCGTCGTCACGATGCCGTCGCCGTAGACCTCGAGGACGTGCTCGAAGAGGGATTTCTCCATCTCCTCGCGGTCGGCGTACTCGCCTGAGTGGTACGGCGGGAGCTGTTTGTGGTCGCCGGCGAGCACTGCGCGCTCGCCCTTCGAGAAGGGGATCAGCGTCGCCGGTATCGTCGCCTGCGTCGCCTCGTCGACGACGACGAGGTCGAAGAGGTCGTCGGGGAACTGGTGAGCCGCGCTCATCGTGGCGCCGACGACGTCGGCCTGCCAGTGATCCTCGCCGACGTACTCCTCCTCGACGACTGGGTGATCGCAGTTCGAGCCGACGCGGGCGATCGAGAGTTCGTCGTCCTGGGCCAGCGCGTGCAGCGAGCGGGGATCGGCCTGCTCGGTCGTGCTCGACCCGACGAGCAGATTGTCGACGGCCTGGTTGGAGTGGGCGACCGCGAGTACGCGCAAATGGTCGCGAGCGGCCTCCCGGATCAGCTTCGTCAGCGTCCGGGTCTTGCCGGTGCCGGGCGGCCCGTGGATGCAGAACACGTCTTCGGCGCGGAGCGCGGAGGTGGCGGCGCGAGACTGGTACTCGTTGAGGTCACCCGTCCGGACGTCGACCTCGGTCGCGTCGCGGAACCCGACGTCGCGCTGGCCAGTCAGCACGTCCGCCTTCCGGTCGTCGGCCTGGATCGTCTCGATGGCGTCCCACTGGCGGTCGAACGGGACGACGTTGAGCAACTCGCCGACGACGAAGCTGGCGTCGCTGTCGGCCTTGAACGCCGCTTCCGCGGCGGCCTTGTCTTCGGTCTGGCGCCAGTAGACGCCCAGCCGCATCGTCCGGTCCTCGACCTCGTAGAGCTCGGCTTCGACGGGGAACCCGCGGCCACCGTGCTCGTGCCCGATGATTACCTCGCTGCCGGGGTAGAGGCCAGCGTCACGGAAGTCGAACGTCTCGACGTTCTCAGACCTCGAGTCGTCGTCCCGATCACCGCCCGACGCCGCATCTGTGTCGCTGTCGGACTCGCCGGCGTCGTCGGGATCCATCCCCGCAGCGTCTGCGAGCTCCTCCCAGTTGTCGTAGCGCGCGCCGGCCATCGAGGCGTCGGCCGCCGCGGCGTCCGCACCACCTGCGTCGTCTCCAGCGCCGCCCTCGTCTGCGGCCGGTTGCTGGTTGTCTGCGTCCTCGTCGGCCGCCGGCACGCGCAGTTTCACGATCTGCTCGCCGTACTCGCCGACCTCGCGCCCGGCGGCGACGACGCCGGTGACGCCGCCGAACTCCCTGCAGAACTGGTCGGCGGAGAGATCCTCGAAATGCCGGCGCGTCCCCTCGCGTTCTGCCTCCTTCTCGCGCTCGACGAACGCGGTGAGCTGGTCGAAGAGGTCGTCGCCGTCGACGCTCTGGAGGCCTGCGACGGAGCTGCCGGGGGCAGCGCTGTCGTCGGCGAGGTCCGTCGAGCCCTTGAGGTAGCTCGGCTGCCCCAGCGGTTCGTAGTCGGGGTGCCAGAAGCGCAGCCGCCACGCCGGGTAGGTCTCGGCGAACTCCTCGAGACGAATGTGGGTGAGATCACCCCGTGCGTACTCGTGAAAGCCAACGCACTCGACGACGTGCTCGGGGTGGTAGAGCAGATACTCGCCGGTCAACTCCGCGGAATCGACCTCGTGGAGCGGTATCCTGACCGTCGCGCCGTCGCCGTCGAAACCGCCGTGTCGGGCGAATCGCTCGATAATCTCTTCGACCGGAACCGGATCGACGAGCCGCCAGCGATCGAACCGCTGGCGCAGCTCCCGGTCGAAGACGGCCGGCCTGGTCTCCATCCCATCGATCTGCCGTTTGATGGCGTCCAGGGCGTCCTCCATCTACATTTGGTTGGCCGACGCGCTACATGAACGTTTGTCGGACGAGCGTCTGACGCTCCGCCGGCTGTCGAACTGGTCGCGGCATCGCTCGATCACGCAGTTCGAGGCGCCGGCGAACCGATTCGCCCTCACTGGAACTCACCGAGCGTTCGATCCGTCTCGCCGCGGATCCACTCCGCTCCCGGCTCCTCCGCGTCGATCGTCTGGATCCGTGCAGTGTAGTCGTCCGGAAGTTCGTCGACCTCGAGCCTGACGAGCAGGACCTCTCGCTCCGTCGCCGCCCACTCCATCACTCGTCGCTGGTCGCGTTCTGTCGAGCCGTTCCCGGTCTTGACCTCACAGAGCAGCCGCCGTTCGATCGCGCCGTCGACGGTCACCGTCGCGGCACAATCGGGCACCCAGGAGACGGTCTCGTCGGTCTCGTGGGAGCGGTAGCTGATCGGTGCCGGGTCCGCATCCAGTTGTACTGCCGGGTCGCCGTCGCCCTCCATCGTCCGCCGAGCGTAGGCCAGAAGCACCGGCGGGTCCTGTGCGTGACTCGTCAACAGCGCTTCGCCGAGGGCACCGTACTGCGTGGCGCTGGTCTCGAAGGAGAGTCCCTCGTCGAGCGTCCCCGTCGGTTGCCGGACGCGACGCTCGGGGTTCGACACGAGGTACGCGTCGACGTCGCGTGGGTCCTGTGGCGAGGGTGCCTGGAGCCGAACGGCCATCTCGCTGTCGTCGGAGTACCGTTTCGCGGCAGCGGCGGCCGCCTCGCGGTCTTCGTACTCGAGGAGGGCGCCGGGCCCGCCGCGCGCAGCGGCGATCTCGTTCTCCGTCGCGGAGTCGGTGAGGACGACGCGATACACGTTCGTCGTTGGCGCACCCGATCGGTATCAACGCTCCGGCCTCGACCGCTGGCCAGCGGTGACGGCTGCTCCCAGGCACGTCGTGCTCTCAGTCACGATGGGCAGCCGAATCACCGGAGGGCTTACCCGCAGCCGTGGCGGATCGTGGGTATGCGCCGTCTCGTAATCGCGAGCGTACTCGTTCTCTTCGTCCTCAGCGCAGGCTGTCTCGGCGCGATCGGCGTCGAAGTAGACACCGAGGCCGAGGAGGGGCCCAACGGTTCCGACGGCGAGTTCGGCCCCTCGACCGACCTCGAACCGGTCGACGCCGACCTCTCCGTGCATTACATCGACGTCGGCCAGGCCGACGCAACGTTCGTGCGCGGCCCCGGCAACGAGACCATGCTGATCGACACCGGGCACTGGCAGGACGACGGCGAGACTGTTATCGAGTATCTCGAAGCACGAAACGTCGATCGCATCGACTACCTCGTCTCCACGCACGCCCACGCCGATCACATCGGCGGCTCCGCTGCGGTCATCCGCCACTTCGAGACGGAGGGCGAGGGGATCGGTGCCGTCTACGATTCCGGCGTCCCGACGACCTCCGCCACCTACGAGAACTACCTCGACGCAATCGAGGAACACGACGTGACGCTCTACGAGACGCGGGCCGGCGACGAGATCCCACTCAACGGGACGACCACGACCGTGCTCAATCCGCCCGCGAACCACGGTGACGACGATCTCGACGCAAACACGATCGCGGTCAGGATCGGCTACGGCGACGCCGGCTTCCTCTTCACCGGCGACATGACGAGCGAGACCGAGCCGGAACTGGTCGATCGGTGGGGCGAGGAGCTTCAGTCGACCGTCTATCAGGCAGGCCATCACGGCAGTTCCACCAGCTCATCTGGAGAGTTCCTCGACGCAGTGAATCCACAGCTCGCGATCGTCTCCTCGGCGTACGACTCCCAGTACGGCCATCCTCACGAGGAGCCCCTCCAGCGCTTCGCCGACCGCGGCATCGACACCTACTGGACCGGGAGCCACGGGACGATCGTCGCCGGCACCGACGGCGATGCTGTGACGATCCGGACCGTCGCGAACGCGACGACCGATCCGACCGAGCTGCGGGACGCTCCGCCCGCTGACGCTTCAGCAAGCGCGGAGATCACGGTCAGAGGGACCTACGAGGTGGGCGCTCCGTCGGCTGGAGCGGTCATGCCGGCGTCAGCCGAGATCGTCCTTCCGGTATCGACCGGATCGTCGATGGTCCCCGCGACAGGAGGTGTCGATCCGTGAGCCTCGACGGACGCTATCGCGCGGTGCTCGATCGGATCGAGGAGGACACCGGCGTCCTCCTGGTCGAGAACGATCGCGGCGACGAGGTCATCGACGAACGGCACGTCGACGCCGAGGCGCTTCCGCCGGGCGTCGAGGACGGCGCCGTGCTGACGGCCACCTTCGAGCAGGATGGGCTTCGCCATCTCGTGTTCGAACCAGCCGAAACCGAACGACGGCGATCGGAGCTGGGCGAGCGGTTCGATCGGCTCGCAGAACGACCGCCCGAATCCAACGGCGGCTCCAGCGACGAGCGTGGCACCGACTCCGACGGCGAGGATGCCAACGCGGACGAGGACTCGACGTAGCTGAACGAACGAACCGATTTCACGTGCAGACCGAGTGAACGGGCGGGCCGAGGTAACGAACGGGCCGAAGACACCAGCAGTACAGGTCCATCGTCACTCAACTACGGGCCACGCACCACGCAAACTGCGTTTCTCCGGTCGCACTGCTGTCGCTCAGTCGATGCTGACGACGAGCGGGATTCCGGAAAAAGCGATTGGGACGACGCCTCGGTCAGTCGTTGGCTTCCGCCCTCGCGTTGCCGATCGACGGCCGTGTCACGTCTCGGTCGGTCGCCTCGCCGTCGATGTCGTAAGGGTACTCCCCCGTCACGCAGCCCAGGCAGAGATCGGCCCTCGAGCGGCCGATCGCCTCTGCGACGGCGTCGATGGAGATGTAGGACAGCGAGTCCGCTCCGATCTTGTCCCTGATCTCGGTGGGCGATTTGTCGCTCGCGATGAGCTCCTCGCGCGTCGCCATGTCGATCCCCATGTAGCAGGGCGCGACGATCGCGGGCGCGCCGATACGAACGTGGACGCCCTCGGCGCCGGCGTCCCGGATGAGGTCGACGAGCTGCGTCGAGGTGGTTCCGCGGACGATCGAGTCGTCGATGATTGTGACGGTCTTGCCCTCGATGGTGCTCTTGATCGGATTGAGCTTGAGGCGGACGGCGCGCTCGCGCTCGTCCTGGGTTGGCATGATGAACGTCCGGCCGACGTACCGGTTTTTCATCAGTCCCTCCGCGAACTCGACGTCTGCGCCGTCCTCCTGAGCGGCCTCCGCGTAGCCGGAGGCGAAGGCGCGCCCGGAGTCGGGCACTGGCATGACGACGTCGGTTTCGACGCCCTGTTCCTCCCAGAGCTTCCGGCCGAGATTCCGCCGGACTTCGTAGACCAGTTCGTCGTCGATGACGGAGTCCGGTCGCGCGAAGTAGACGTGCTCGAAGAAGCAGTGGGCGGTGCGGTCGCGGTCGAAGAGCTGATAGGAGTCGTAGCCGGACCCGTCCTGATGGAGGACGACGAGTTCGCCGGGTTTCACGTCCCGAACGAGCTCGCCGTCGAGCGTGTCGATCGCCGCGGATTCGGAGGCGAGCACGTAGCCGTCGTCGAGCTCGCCGATCACGAGCGGTCGGTTGCCTTCGGGATCGCGAACGCCCAGCACGGTCTCGTCGTGCATGATCGTCAGCGAGTACGAGCCGTGGATCCGGTCCATCGTTCGCTTGACGGCCCGGACGAGGTCCTCCTCGAGGAGGTTTCGGGCGAGGTCGTGCGCGATGACCTCGGTGTCACCGTCGCTCGTGAAGGCGTGGCCGAGATCCGCGAGCTCGTCTCCGATCTCGTCGGCGTTGACGAGGTTACCGTTGTGAGCGAGCGCGAGCGAACCGGATTTGAAGGATACCGAGAATGGCTGGGCGCAGCAGGAGTCGACGCTACCCGCCGTCGGATAGCGGACGTGGCCCACGCCGTTCTCGCCGTTCAGGTTCGCGAGATCGTCCTCGTCGAAGACGTCGCCGACGAGCCCCATCTCGACCTGGCTGTGTTGCTGGAATCCGTCGTGGGTGACGATCCCCGCGGACTCCTGACCGCGGTGCTGGAGCGCGTAGAGTGAGTAGTAGAGTGGACGGGCGGCGGCACGGTCAGCGAGGGAGACGCCGACGACGCCGCACTTCTCGTGCATATAGCCTTATTCGCCGGATTTCGACTGCCACTCGTAGTCTCGGCGCTTGCTGGACGTTCCGAATCCACAGGAGGAACACCGCTCCTTCCCCGTGTGGTAGGAGGCCTCACCGCACCGACGACACGTCACGTGCGTCGTTTTGTTCTTCTTCCCTTCCGCAGAGGTTCCCGTTGTCATAGCGTGATCGAAACGACGTTGTCGCCGCGTATAATCGTTGTGTCTTGCCCATTCCCGGCAGGATCGTCGGCGTCTGCGGACGCCGGTGTCGTCCCGACCTCGTCCAGGACGAGATTCATGTGTTGATCGTAGCCAGCGAGGGTGCCACTGATGGTGTCGTCGCTTTTGAGGTGGACTTCCACGTCGTCGCCGACGGCGGCTTCTAGCTCGTCCAGGGGTCGACCGCTCATGTTCAGGATGCCTCCCGACGGCCGCATAAACGTACCGGCTGGAAGCCCTCCCCTGATCGCGGTACGCGGTTCGTACTCGATGCAGGACACGTACTCGATGCAAGATGCGTACTCGGTGGAAGGTGGCTCCTCGCCAGCCAGACCCGTGGTTGCGATCACAGACTATTCATCAGGCAAGCACGGACTGTGAGCCGTGACGAGCGAGGACACTGCCGCGAGTAGGTCCGAGGACGTCCCAGAGAGCAGCGTTGCCGAAACTGCTGGAGAGGGCGCCCGGGAGTCACATCCTGGATCAAAGACGAGCAGTGCCCAAGATACCACAGCCGAGGACGCCGAGCGATCTCAGCGGCCGCTCCGTAGCGGGATACTCGGGCTTATCGCCGGTATCGCCGGTGGGATCGTCGGCACGACGGTGGCGCCAAACAATCTGATTCTGACGATCGTTCTCGTGGTCGGCGTCGCCGGCGCCGTGACGCTGGTCACGCTCCGGCTGCTCGCAGGTCGGTGAGCGATATCGCCGAGACTGCCGACTGCTCCCAACTCAGAGGTCGACGGAGAAGGGCGCGCTATCTGGCGCACGTTCTGCCGCCGCGACCAGCAGATCCGCGGCAGCCTCGAGATCGTCGGTGTCGACGACTTCGACCGGCGTGTGCATGTAGCGGTTCGGGAGTCCGAGGTTCAGCGACGGCGTGCCGCCGGCCTGCGTGAAGAACGCGTCGGCATCGGTGCCGGTTCGGATGCCGTCGGCGGCGATCTGGACGTCGACGTCCGCGTCCTCGCCGGCGGCGCGCACTGCGTCAGCCAGCACGGGGTGGTTCGCAGCGCCCCTGCCGACGACCGGCCCATCGCCGAGCGCTACCTCGCTGGTCTCGTCGCCAGGGACGTCCGGATAGTCCGTCGCGTGGAAGACGTCGACGGCGACGACCGCGTCCGGAGCGAGGTCGTCACCGATCATCTTCGCGCCCTGGAGTCCGATCTCCTCCTGTACGGTCGAGACTGCGTAGAGGGTCGCGTCGACGTCGGCGTCGGCTGCGCGCCGGAGCGTCTCTGCTGCCACCCAGGTCCCGACGCGGTTATCGAGGCCGCGACCGGCGATTCTGCTTCCCTGCAGATCGCGGACCGTGGAGGCGATCGTGATCGGGTCGCCGACCTCGATGAGCTCACGGGCGGCGTCGCCGTCCGCCGCACCGATGTCCACGCGCTGTTCGTCGATGTCGTCGTACGTCTCGTCGCCGGCGTCCCGGAGGTGGATGGCGTTCTGTCCGACGACGCCGTTGACCGGGCCGTCTGCGCCGTGGATTTCGACGTGCTGGCCCTTCGAGACCGTGCGGTCGGAGCCACCGATCCGTCCGAGGTGAACGAACCCTTCGTCGTCGATTGTCCGGACGATGTACCCGATCTCGTCGCCGTGGCCGGCGACGGCGACGGACGGCGCGTCCGGCTCCCCCTCGAGGACCGCGATGGCGTTGCCGTAGTCGTCCGTCCGAATATCGTCGGCGTGTGGTTCGACGTACTCGATCCAGCGGCGCTGTCCCTCGACCTCGTAGCCGGAGGGCGTTGGCGTCGTGAGCAACTCGTCGAGGAACTCTCGCCTGCGGTCGTCCATACTGGCGTTCGTTCGGGGGCCGAGTTGAATCCTCGGATGGCGGGTCAGAGATCCGGATTCGCTAGCCGGTCACGGGCGATCGTCGAGCTACCGGTCGTCGATCGGTTGGCGCTCCAGCGCCAACGACTAAGAAGCTCGCGGACGTATCCACGGCCGCTATGGGAGATAGAAATCTCACGCTCTTCGCGATTCACACGCACGGCGACACGCAGTTTGGTCCCTCCTCCGTCCCCGGCGTCGGTTCGGACGACGCCGAGTCCTCCTCGGACGATGCCTCCACGGGCAAATCCTGGTTCGGGAAGGGATCCGACGAGACGAACGAGGACGAGAAGGTCCCCGTAGCGGACGAGGAATCCGGGGGTGGCGGCCTCGGTGCGCTCCTGATCGCACTCGTCGTCCTCGCGGGCATCGCGATGGTCGTCAAGAAACTGACTGGCAGCGACGACTCCGTCGACCTCGCCGAGTCCGACGACCTCTGAGGCGGCGCTCCTGGTGGTGACGCCCCGGCGGTCCCCGCGGCCTGAACTGACCGTCTCTGCCGTCCCCACGTCGAATCTCGACATAGTTTCACAAACCGGTTCCCGCCGATCCCTTTTCCGCTCGCTCGACGCACTTGGGGCCCGAGTCTCCGTTCTGTTTTCTGGATTACTGGGCGGTAGTGGCCAGTACGTGTGTACCATCCGCACGACTGCGGCGGGGAGAAGGGTTTTGACCGCCGAGCGGCAACGAAGTCCATGACGATCTATCACAGTGTTCGGGCGGTCGCGGGTGCCTCCGGCAGCGGGCTCGTGGACTGGAACGCGGTCACGGAGGCCGCCTGTGCTTCGACCGATCCCGGATCGCTCGAGCTCACAGCAGCTCAGCGAGAGGGCTACGCTGCGGACGTCAGGGACGCCAGAGAGCGCGTTCGCGAGGTCACGGCTCACGAGTTCGTCGTACCGGAGACCCTGGAGATCCAGCACCGGCACCACTGGATCGACGCGAACGTCGCCACGTTCCGGCGGGTTATGGAGCCACTCGAGGGGTTGGCCGACGACTCGATGGTTCCCGGGCTCGCACGCAAGACCAATACCGGAACCATGTCCGTCATGCTGGGCTACCTCGCGCGGAACGTCCTCGGGCAGTACGACCCGCTGCTTCTGGCCGACGCTCCACAGGACGACCACGGGCTCTACTTCGTCCACCCGAACATCGTCGCCGTCGCCGACTCGCTCGACGTCGATTTCCCGCGGTTCCGGCGCTGGATCGCTTTCCACGAGGTGACCCACGCAGCGGAGTTCGGTGCAGCGCCATGGCTCACCGATCACCTCGCCGAGCGGATGGAAGAGGGAATCGACGGCGTCGCCGATGGCACCCTCGACCGCGAGACGTTCACCGAACTACAGACGGCGATGACGGCCGTCGAGGGGTACGCTGAACTCCTCATGGACGAGGCGTTCGACGACGAGTCCGACGATCTCCGCGAGAAGCTCGACGCCCGCCGTCAGGAAGCCGGCCCGCTCGGCCGTCTCCTTCGGCGTGCGCTCGGCATCGGTCTCAAGCGCGAGCAGTACGAGCGCGGCAAGGCGTTCTTCGACGACGTGGCCCAGGCACGCGGGCTCGGCGCTGCGGGCGCCGTCTGGGAGTCGCCCGACCACCTCCCGACGGAGGCGGAACTCGACGATCCGGCGCTGTGGCTCCAGCGGATCGATCCCTGAGAATCTCCGAATCCAGCTTGCAGCTCTTCGTCCGGTCCACCCATGCACCGCGGTTCGCCTATCCTACCGCGGTCCGCGTCCTCGACCGGGCCTGTTCGATGCGCCGGACTCCGGCGCGATGTGCGTGAGGTAGGCCGTCAGCACGATGCCAGCCAGCAGACCGATCACCGTCGCTACGACGATCGCTGGGAGGCCCGCGCCGAAGGATACCGACACCAGCCCGCCGCTCCCGCCGACGATCAAGATGATCGCGAGCTGGAAGCGGTTCGGTCGGAGCGCAACCTCCGCCAGCGTCTCGATCACTCGAACCCCCTGCCGACCGCGCTCGTGTCGACGACGTCCTCGAACTCGGCCTCGAGGACTTCTTCGGCCTCCTCGAACTCGCTCGACAGATCGTCGAGTGCGTCCGGACGGCCGTACTGATCGTGCTCGATCTGGCCGTAGGCTGGCGCGTCCATCGCGTCCATCACGTCCTCGAACAGCGCATCGGGGGTCGTCGGCGCGTCCGCGTGCGTGCGAACCACTTCCTCCACGCGACTGGCCATTGTCTCGGCTTCGTCCTCGTCCGCCGGACCGTCGTTGACCGCGAAGTGGCCGCTTCCCTCCAGGCCAGCTTCCCCGGGGAAGAGGGGATCGAGATCCTCGTCGACCCGCCGGGCGACGTGAGCGCCCACGCCCCGGACCTCGAAGGGGTTCTTCGCGAACGTCTTGAGGTGGTAGACGCCCGCATTCCGGTGGCCGAGATACATGTCCTCGCCGACTCCCGACGACCGATCACCGCTGACGGCTCGCCAGCCCTCCGGATCGACGTCGCTCTCGACGACGTCCGCCACCAGATCGTCCCAGTCCCGAACCCGCATACTGGCTCTGCCTTGCGGGTCGCGGAGAAAGAACGTGTCGATGCGGACAAGGGAGTGGATTCGACGCTCTGTACATTGGCTTTCGTCGAACCAGTGTTGCTCGATTGGTCTACTAGGGAACTCTAGTTGGATGAACCAGGACAGCAGACCGACACGGAAGCCCCCTCCCGCTCGACTCGGGCGGCTCGCTGCGCGTGGTTCGAAAGACGCAAAGCGTCTTTCGTCATCACGAGAGGGCTTTGCTCTCTCGAACGACTTCACTCGGCCTGCGGCCTCGTTCCAGTGCTTACATTGCCGTCCGTCGTCGACCGGTCGGCCCCTTCCGGAGTCCCACCCTGAGTGTGGTTGCCAGAGCGAAGCGCGGCGGAGATTCGGGCGCGCTGAGCACGAGATGAACGCCCGAAGGCGTTCGCTCCGCTGGGCGATCTACCTGAGCGTAGCTTGACTCGATATCCGCTGGGTGGGACTGGAAGGGGCCGACTGCTCGTGTTCGCTCGCGACGAAAGCTCGGCCGAGCGTTAGCGAGGCCGCGCGCAACGAGCGAGCGGACACGAGCGGGAGGGGGCTTCCAAGTTGTTTGCTGTCCAGCGCAATCCGCTGTCAGCGAATGAGCTCATCAGTAGTCATGTAGCCCAACTCACCGTTACGTTCCCGAACAGTTTTGCCGGCTCCCTGCTAGCAGGTACCAAGGAGCATGTACGAGCGGATCCTCGTCCCGACGGACGGCTCAGCTGGCGTCGAACGGGCAGTCGACCACGCGATCGATCTCGCGGCAGCCCACGGTGCCACGATTCACGCCGTCTACGTCGTCAACACGGCGAGCTACGGCGGTATTCCGATGGAGACCTCCTGGGACGGCATACGGGACGTGCTCTCCGAGGAGGGCCAAGCAGCGCTCGAACGGGTGATCGAACTGGCTGCCGAGGCGGACGTGGACGTCGAGACTGCCGTCGTCGACGGCTCGCCGAGTCGGCAGATCGTGGACTACGCTGAGCAGGCAGATTGCGATCTCATCGTGATGGGCACGCATGGGCGCGGAGGTCTGGACCGGCTTCTACTCGGCAGCGTCGCCGAGCGGGTGGTGCGCAGTTCCGAGATTCCGGTGTTGACAGTTCGGGTCGGAGAGCCCCCGGACGCCGAGGAACGGACCACGGGCGAGGCGGCCGTATCAGCTGATGAAGCGCCGGATTCAGCCGAGGACGCCTCCTGAGCTGGTTATCCAACGAAGCGTCCTCCGTTTCTCTGTACGAATCAGCCGTCCACCTGATCGCCCGGCAGCCGCTGCGATCGGTCAGGCTGGGCGAAGATGTTCACAGTCACCAGCGTGGATGCGCTTGGTGCCGTCGTCAGTTTCGACGAGTAGCGTCCCTGGCAGTTCGACGTCGGTAGCTGTGCCGACGACGGTGTCACCGGTTGCGGTTTCGACGCGGACCTCTCGGCCGAGCGTCAGTGCGCGCTCACGCCAGGCGTCGAGAATCCGGTCCGGATCTGTCCGGAGGTCGTCGAAGGTCTCCAGCACGCGCTGGACGAACAGTCGTCGGTTCACGTCCTCGCCGAGTACCTCGCGGAGACTCGTCGCACCCTCTGGCAGCTCGTCGGCGTCGAGGTTCGCGTTGATCCCCATGCCGACGATGAGCCACTCGACCCGGTCGGCTTCGCCCTCCATCTCGGTCAGCACACCGGAGAGTTTGGCGTCCGAATCCGAACCGACACCACCGTCGGAGTCGCTCACTAGGACGTCGTTCGGCCATTTGATCCCCGCGTCGACGCCGGCCTCTCGGGCAGCCGTGGTGATCGCCACCGCGGCGGCGAGCGTGAACTGCGGAATCGTCGCCGGCGGCCGATCCGGTTGGAGTACGATGCTCTGCCAGATTCCACCCCTCGGCGACGCCCACTCGCGATCGAGCCGTCCGCGACCGCCGGTCTGTTCGGCGGCGACCACGACCACGTCCTCGGCGCCATCGGCGGCGAGGTCCCGGGCGACGTCGTTCGTGCTTCCGACCGAGTCGTGAAACGCGATCTCGAACGGTGCATCGAGACCGAACTGGATCGCATAGCCACCGTACTCGGGAACGGAGCGGAGCGCGTAGCCGTCCGGACCGCTCTCGATCGTGAAGCCCTGCTCCCGGAGCGCCTCGACGTGTTTCCAGACGGCGGCCCGCGAGACGTCGAGATTCGCTGCCAGCGCTTCGCCGGATCGTGGCGCCTCGGCCAGCGCGTCGAGGATGGATCCGCGCGTATCGGTCATACCGACTGGACGACCGGCGGGGACTTGAGCGTGGTCACCCACGGACGCACTTTCTTCTGCGGCGGCAGTCCTGATTTCAGCAGCGCCAGGCCCCGGCGAACGATGCGTAGTTTCCCGTTACCATCGGTGATCTGTCACTGCTGCCATATCGGGAAATCGTGGGGTAATGTCCGGTCTTACTCTTGGTTTCCGCAGGCAATTTTTGACTACTTCTTTTATTCAGTAAGGGAAATAGTTAAGGGAGAAGGTGATAAGTCTCGCCCTGTATGTCGGAGTCAGATTCAGACGCGGACGGTTCCACGACGGAGGAGACAGGAGGGGCATCACAGGAGGCGCCAAATCACAACGCCCAGCAGCAACAACAGACTGGAGGCGGGACGTCGCTCGACGATTTCGTCAGCCAAGAGGAGCAGGCGGTTATCCAAGATTGGCTGATCTACGTGGGGGGTCTGTTCGCTGTTCTCGGCCTCGCCATCGGTCTCAATTCGAATATTCAGGACCAGTGGGATCACAATCTGTTCGACGTATCCCAAGGGGCGACCGGGACACCAGCGGTATCCTATTTGGTCGTGACCATGGTGGGTATCATCGCCCTGGCGTTCTTCGGAGCTATCGTCGCACGGAACGTCGATAACACGGAGAATACGGCGTTCAAAGTTGCCGCAGTGGTCTCACTCGTCGCGATGCCTATTCTCTACCTCGTTGCTGGCTTCACGGTGGTCATTCCGTACGACAACGTCTCCCTCAATTTCGTGAATGTGATCGTGAGCGGCCTCGGAAGTGGCGTTGCGGCTGCGATTTCCTCTGCTATCGTCGTGTGGCTCACAGAGAACAAGGCACCTACTGCGATCAGTGGCTAAATCCGCCTAGGTGCTTCCCGAAGGAGTAGCATTGTCGCCGATTTTACTCTCGTTTTGACTGCAACGTGTGTCGTCGGATTCTATCCCGTGACACAACGCCTTTGAAGACACCTCTCCTCCCCCAGAATATGGAGGCCTACGAGCTGCTCTCCCGGAATGCCGTGGAGGTCGTGACCGACGAGGAGGCCCGCGAACTCGCTGCCGATCCCGAGGGAAAGCGCGCCTACGTCGGGTACGAGCCCTCCGGAGCGCTTCACCTGGGCCATCTGCTCACCGCGAACAAGCTGATCGACCTCCAGGAGCTGGGGATGGAGGTCGTCGTCCTGCTCGCCGACGTTCACGCGTACCTGAACGGCAAGGGCACCTTCGACGAACTCGAAGCCACTGCGGAGACGATGAAGGCGCAGTTCCTGGCCTACGGACTCGACCCGGATCAGACGGAGTTCGTCTACGGCTCGGAGTTCCAGCTAGACGAGGAGTACGTCCTCGACGTCCACGAACTCTCTGTCTCGACCTCCCTCAATCGCGCCCAGCGCGCGATGGCGGAGATTCAAAGCGGCGACACAGCCAGCGTCGCCCACGTCGTCTACCCGATCATGCAGGCGCTGGACATCGAGTATCTCGACCTCGACCTCGCCGTCGGCGGCATCGACCAACGGAAGGTCCACATGCTTCACCGCGAGGGAATGGAGGAGGTGGGCTACGACGTTCGCCCCGCGCTCCACACGCCTATTATCGCCGACCTCGAGACAGGCGTCGGCAAGATGTCCGCCAGCGAGGGCGTCGACATCACGATGGAGGACTCTCCGGAGGACCTCGAGGAGAAAGTCAACGCAGCCTACTGCCCGCCGACGCGCGATCCCGAGCCCACCGAAGACGGTGAGGAGCGCGAGCATCCCGTCCTTCAGCTCTTCCAATTCCACGTGTTCCCCCGCTTCGACTCCGTCACCGTCGAGCGCCCCGACGAGTACGGCGGTGACGTGACGTACGACGATTACGAGGCACTCGCCGACGCGCTCGATTCCGGCGAGCTCCATCCCGCCGACGCGAAGTCCACGCTCGCGACCGCACTCGACGAACTGATCGCACCCGGTCGCGAGAAGCTGCAAGAGCTCGAGGCCTGAACACCGCCGCGTGGGGCGACGTCCGAACGAATCGATCCAGATCCATTCTTTTCGGTGACTACCGACTCGCTCCTCAGACGGCGACGACGAGGCCCGCGATTAGCATCATCAGGAGAATCACGCAGATCATGCCGTAGAACAGGATCCGGTACGACCGCCGATAGCGCTGCTCCAGCGCGTCTGCGTCGAGATCGGAGACGATAGCTGGACCGTCCTCAGGTGTCTCGAGCACTCTCCCCACACCAGGTTCCTTGGCCTGCCGTACGGTTCCGCGAACGGTCAGCGTGTCCCCACTCCCGACGACTGCTTCACGGTACTCTCGCGTTCCGTGAGTCCGTCCGAGATCGATGAGCGTCGCGCCTGGTTGGGACGCATCGAGGCCGACCCGCCGCTCCAGATCTCGGAACCGCTCGGGTGGGTCGATACCCTGTGGCACCTCCTCAGCGGTGTCGAACTCGTCGAACTCGACGAGCGCGTCGTCGATCTCGAAGCCCGTTATCGCGTCGTAGCCGACGAGACTCGTCAGCACATCCGTCGTTGCTTCGTGTGATCGATCGGGGACCGTTATCGCGCTGCCATCGGCTTCGATCCGCACCCCCGCCATCTGCAGGCCCCTCGCCTCGGGCGTCCAGTGTTTCATGTTCATGTTCTCGTCTTGCCATTCGCGGATCGACCAGGCCGCGAGCAGCGCGTCGTCGCCTGTCATTGGCGCATCGATCGGACGCTCACGCGCCGTTGCCGTTCCCCTCAGGAGCACCGTCTCACTTGCCGTCGCCGTCGCTGGGGTCTCGGTGGGGGTATCACGAACGAGGTGGTATCGGTCCCGACGTCGCCACCCCTGGTAGAGTGGCAGGGCGCCGGCGACGGTCATCGCAACACCGACGGAGAGGGCTGCGCCGATGCTCTCCAGGCCAATCGACATGTCGTGTGGGTTCGCCGCGTCCGCAAAAATGGCCGCGATTCATCGCCGCCGTCGGCGGTTCCTCAGTCGATGGATCGACGACGCACCAGGAACGAGTGCTACGGAGGACTACTCGTAGATCGGGTGTTCGGCACAGAGGTTCTCGACGGTCTCGCGAACGTCGGGGACGACCTCGTCCTCGGTTCCCTCGGCGACCGCGTCGACGACGCGGGCGATCAGGTGTGCGACCGTTCGGGATTCGTCCTCGCCGAAGCCGCGCGTCGTGATCGCAGGGGTGCCGACGCGGATCCCGCTCGGATCGAACGGCGAGCGCGTCTCGCCGGGGACCGTGTTGCCGTTGAGCACCAGCCCAGCCTCTTCGAGAGCCTCCTCGGCGTCGCCACCGGACGTGTCGGGATGTGACGGCCGGAGGTCGACGAGCACGAGGTGATTGTCGGTGCCGCCGGAGACGAGTTCGAAGCCGTGCTCCTGGAGGTGCTCGCCCATCGCCTTCGCGTTCGCGACGGTCTGTTCGGCGTACTCCTCGAACTCGGGCTGCAGTGCCTCGTGGAACCCGACCGCTTTCCCCGCAATATTGTGCATCAGGGGCCCGCCTTGACCACCGGGGAAGACGGCCGTATCGAGATCGTCGGCGTACTCCTCGTCGCACATGACCATCCCGCCACGACCGGCGCGGATCGTCTTGTGCGTCGAGCCGGTGACGAAGTCGGCGATGCCGACCGGCGACGGATGAGCACCGCCGGCGACGAGGCCAGTGATGTGGGCCATGTCCGCGACCATCAGTGCGTCCGCGGCGTCGGCGGCTGCCCGAATCCGCTCCCATTCGACCTCGCGCGGGTACGCGGAGTAGCCCGCGACGATCACGTCGGGCTGGTACTCCTCGGCGTGGGCGTGGAGGCCCTCGTAGTCGAGGTAGCCGGTCTCGGGGTCGACCTCGTACTGCTCGACCTCGTAGAGCTGTCCGGCGAAGTTCGCCGGGTGCCCATGGGAGAGGTGGCCACCGTGCTCGAGATCCAGCGAGAGAATCTTGTCGCCGGGCTCCAACATCGCGTAGTAGACGGCCTGGTTTGCCTGGGTGCCGGAGTGAGGCTGGACGTTGACGTGCTCGGCACCGTAGAGCTCCTTCGCGCGATCGATCGCGAGCTGCTCGACCTCGTCGGCGTGCTCACAGCCGCCGTAGTACCGGGCGCCGGGGTATCCCTCGGCGTACTTGTTCGTCAGGACGCTGCTCTGGGCGTCGAGCACCGCTTCGCTGACGTGGTTCTCCGCTGCGATGAGCTGGAGGGTCGATCGCTGCCGCTCGATCTCTCCCTCGAGTGCGTCGGCGACGGCCGGATCGGCCTCCCGAACGCTGTCGTGTCGCATACGAATCTCTTCGCCGGTGACGCCCTATATCCATCGGAACGATTTGGCTCGCGCTGGCTCCGTGTCGGCTGCTGGAGCGTTCGATTGGAATCGAATCAGAGGCAATCGTTCGATCTACGCGTGGAAGCAGCCGCGTCGTCGCCTGGCGCCGGCATCGTAGAACGCATCGCTACGCGCCAGCGACCGTCGACGCGTGCACACTGGCGTCGCTACCTATCAGCAACCGCCGCCGGTCGCCCTTGCCACTGGCAACCACACGGAAAGTTCTTTGAGTGATGCCGAACGATAGGTTTCTCCACGATGCTCGAGTGGGACGGAACCGAGACCAGCTTTCGCGTCCACGATTCGGCGGGCGCGGAGTGTTCGGTCAGCGGCTCCGGGCTCGAGTTCACCGACGCCGACCGCGACATACCCAGACCGGTCGACATCACGCTCGACTGCCTGACCGACCAGCTCACTTTGCCTGGAGCTGTGGTCTACGCGATCTCGTTGTCTTCCGGTGAGACCGAAGAGCTCGGCCCGGACACCGAGCCGATGGCGAAGCCCGAAGGCGAGTACCTGATCGACGTCGACGCTGAAGTCAAGAGCTACATTCGCCTGAATGGGCCGTTCACCCTCTGCCGGACCGCCGACTACGACGGCGTGGTGCTCTCGTTGCCGGGCCGGCGTCGACTGACGCTCGGCTTCCGTGGCCGAACCAGAAAACCGACGACGGCGATGACGATCCCGCCGACGACGGAGGGGATCGCGACGGCGCTGACCCACGCGTCGGTCGCGCACAAGACGACGGGTGTGGATCGGTCCTTTCCCACGCTCCGGGGCCACCCGCCGTTGCTCGACGTCGACGACGGCGTCGACCAGGCGGCAGTTCCGGAGGCGATTCGCGCGGCCAGATCCGACACCGGCATCGAACTGCTCGCGCCGAACGCGCTCGAACCGCTCCTCGTCCTGGCGCCGCTCGCCTACTATCTCGGAGCCGACGTCGAGGTGGGCAACGTCGCGTCACCGATCGTCCGCGCCCCCGCGGCAGACGTCGACCTCGAACTCCCGGCGATGCCCGGGCTCGAGCGCGAGGCCACCCGGCTTCTGCGGAAGGTGTTTTTCCTCGACTGTCTCGTTCGCAACGCCGGCCCCTACAACACCGACCTCGCGGAGGCGAGCCTGCTCGACGCGCTCGGCGTCGACGACGAGGCCCTCTATGCGGCCTCGCCCCCGGAGCGCCTCGCCGCCTATCTCGACGTTCCTTACGGTGCCATCGAGCAGCGACTCCCAGACTGGCACTGCTCGACCTACGTCGAGCCCGACGAGGACGGTATCGAAGCGATCCCGTTCCTGCTCGACCGCATGAGTCTGATCTACATGCCACGGACCTCCGAGCTGGAGGGCAGCGAGCTGGTCGAGCGATCTCTCGACGACTTCTATCGCGGGCGAGCGCCGGACTACTCGCGCCGGCTCGACGCTTCGACGGACGATCGAACTGCAGAGGGAACAGCTACGTCCTCTCGACTGTCCGACGACATCGATTCACTCGTGTCTGATGGCGGCACGATGTCCTCAGGGGTCAGGAGCGCAGGCGAGGTCGCATCCGTCGACGTCGTCAAACCCGAACTGCGGGGCGGTCGCATCCACGGCTGGCTCGCAGAGGGGACGCCGATCGACGTGTTTCGCTGTCTCCCAGAGGCCTACGAGAACCGTATCGATGCGCTCGATCGCGAGAGCGACGGGATCGACATCACCGTCGTTCGCAACGACGCCGAGATGGACGCCGAACACGCCGACGTTGCGGACATCTATCGGACACGTGGTGGAGACGTCTCGGTCGAAGTCTCCGTCCGCGAACGCCTCACCGTCGCGGAGCTCGGATCGCTGTTCGAAGCCGACAACGGCTTCGTTCACTTCATCGGCCACTGTGAGACGGACGGCCTCCGGTGCCCCGATGGCCACCTGTCCGCGTCTTCGCTCTCGCGGTGTGGTGCCCAGACGTTCTTCCTCAACGCCTGTGGCTCCTACCACGAAGGCGTGGAGCTCGTTCGGAAGGGTGCCGTCGCCGGCGCGATTACCTTCTCGCAGGTGCTCAACGATCACGCGATCGCGGTCGGCTCGACGTTCGCCCAGCTGCTGGTCCACGGGTTCGGTTTCGAACGCGCACTCCAGCTCGCCAGACGCCGGATCATGATGGGTAAGGACTACGCCGTCGTCGGCGACGGCACCCACGCGCTGGCCCAGAGCGAAAACCGACTGCCGGCGACGGTCGAACTCGAGCAGTTCGATGAGGGGTTCCTCGTGTCCTACGATCAGTTCTGTTCGCGACACGCGGGGAGCTTCTACCGGCCGTACATCGGTGACGATCGCTACGCGTATCTCTGTGGCAACGTCTCCGAGTATCTGCTCGATCGCTCCGAGTTGGCGACCTTCCTGGACCGAGCGGCGCTGCCGGTGATTTACGACGGCGACGTCTACTGGTCGGCCTCGCTCGCTGATCGGATCCGCGCCGGCGATTGACCGTCTGCCTGGCTATCGGTCCGTTAGTGGCTCTACCCGCAACTAATCGTGCTGCGTGCAAGAGAGTATGGAGATGGATTGAGGGTCTGGAGTTATCGCTTGCTCAGCAACGCCTCTCTGTGCTTCCCGCGGTCTCGAACGGTGGAGTGCGATGTGCGGTGAGACGAGGGTCCAGCTTCAGGGGCCCGTGTAGCCGCTACCGCCAGCTGCCTTCGTCAGCGCCAGAACGATTCCAAACATGGTTCGTGAGGCGTTCTGGCATCCACTTCAGTCTTTGGTCCAAAATCGAGGTACGGGTACAAAATATCGATTGGCAATTCCCATCGGGGTTTCGTCCACGGTCTTGAATGATGTGGCCAATGATGGGCCAATAAAATTAAGTATCAACGTCTCTTTTATACCCACACGTCTATGGAATCGAATTTACTCGGCGATCGGCTTGACGATATTCTTCGCTCGGTGTTCTCCGACGCGGGGGGAGAACTCGTCGTCGTCAATCCGACGAGGGATGGGCTCGAATCGTTGATCGACGTCGCTGCAGCCACTGACGACCTGCCGGCAGTGCGCGTACTCGTCGAAGAGCGGACGCTCAAAGACGTGATGGACGACTTCATCGTCGCCAGTAACGCCGCCGTTCTCATCGAGGATGGCATCCTCGAGTTCCGTACCGTCGAGGACGGTCCCGAGAACGCGCTCCTCGTGACCGAGGATCGTGTCGTCGCGATCGTCGACGCTGGGACGCAGGTCGCCGGCCTCGTCAGCGACGAGGCGGAGTTCGTCTCGGCCGCCAACGAGCGATACGAGAGCGACTGGGCCGCCGCCGAGGAGTACTCTCTCCGGACACCGTCGATCGAGCGCGTCCGCGAGACGCTCTCGGAGGACATCGGCGCCGACGCAGAGGCGGACTTCACCAACATTCTGGCATCGCTCGAAACCGCCCGTGGCGACGGCGACGGTCTCGACGAAGTGACGATCAGTCTCCTCGTCGCTGCGAAGAACGAGGCGCTGCTCTACGACATCAGCAAGTGGGGCGAGGACATCGGGATCGCCAGCAAGGCGACGTTCTCCCGGACGAAGACCAAACTCGAGGACAAAGGCCTGCTCGACACCGAGAAGGTCCCGATCGACGTCGGCCGCCCGCGACTCCGGCTCAAGCTCGGCGACGAGCGACTGCAGGGCGCCGACAACGGCGAACTCGCCAGCGCAGCGCAGTCGCTGCTGGCCTGAACGACGTACGACCGCGGCTCATCTTTTTTGGCTCTCTTCAACCCTAGCGACAGCTCTCAGGGCGACGGCAGCTCGATCTCGTCGCCGTCGACGACGACCGTCGGATCTCTGATGATGCCATCGAGGTGCAGCGGTGCTTCCGTGTCGCCACCGATCCCGGCGTCGTCCCCGATCGCAATGTGGACCGTGCCGGCGGCCTTCTCGTCGAGCAGCACCGATCCGACCAGCGACTCGACCGCGAGATTCGTCCCGATACCCAGCTCGGCGAGGTTGTACGCTGCGTCGCCGACCTCGGTCGCTGCCGCTTCGACCTGCTCGCGAATCTCCGGATCGGAGATTTCGGTGACGTAGCCGTCTTTCACCTCGAAGCGGAGCGTCTGGTCGTCGTCGAGCAGTCCGTGGGGCATCATCGTCCCGTCGACGACGTAGGTCCCTTCGGCGTCTTCGGGACTGACGAACACCTCTCCTGCGGGGAGATTCGAGAAGTCGCCGGACTCGTGGACGAGCCCAGTGTCGGCGTTCCAGGTTCGCTCGCCCGGGCGGACGAGGAAATCCGTTCCGAGCTCCGTCGTAATCCGGATCTCCTCGGCGGTGCTGACGAGTTCGAGCATCTCCTCGCACTCGCGCGCGATGGACTCGTAGTCAGCGTCCAGCCCGGTCGTGAACACCTCTTCCGTGATACCTGGCAAGGTGGCGCCGCGAGCGCCGCTGTCACAGGCTTTCGTCCGGGCGCGCGTGTGGCTCAGGCTCTTCGTCGTCGGTGCGACGAAGACGTCGCTGTGTGCCATCGCTCCAGCCACCGGCTCTGGCGGTTCTGCTCCGTGCTGGTCGCCGGGCTGGTATCGTACGAGCGTCGCGTCCGGAGTGACGTCGCTAGCGACCTCGTAGAGCGCCTCGCCGATCGGCAGTCGCTTGTCGTCAGTGACGACGGCGACGGATTCGCCGCTCGTTACAGCGAGGCAGTCTTCGATCGCCGTCGTCGCCGGCGTCGTGAGATCGGCCATACTCGCGAGGTTGATCGCGTTCGACTTGGACGTTCCGCCCGCCGGCGAGTCAGACTGCCATCGTCCGGGGCCACCGGAGACACGCTTTGGCCCCGTTGCGTCGCGGACGCTGCTCGTCCGCAGCGTTATCGGAACAACACCGTCGGTCGGCGTGCGGTCTCCTCGACAGTGGCGTCCTCGCCGATGCTCGGCAGCCTGATCGTCGCGATCGAGCCGTGGCCGTCCTCGACCGCTTCGATCTTGAAGGAGCCACCGTAGCGCGTCACGATCCAGTTGACGCGCCAGAGGCCGAGGCCGGAGCCGTGATCGAGTGGGGTCTCCCGGCCCTCGTCGACGATTGCAGTCTCCATCTCGCTGATTCCCGGTCCGTCGTCCTCGACAGTAATTTCGACCCAGTCCTCTCCGCCGTCGGCGCGGAGTGCGACCCACGGCTCCGGGGATTCACTGTGTTCGATGCCGTTGATCACGAGCTCCGTGAGAGCGTCCTCCAGTTCGCCGCCGCTGCAGATATCCCTGACACAGTTGATCGTGACGTCGATGGTCGCCGCTGGACACCGATCTCGCTGGACGCTGGCGACCGATTCGAGCAGATCTTCGGCATCGATTCGCTTGGGATCGCGTTGCTCGTAGGCCACCCGTTCCAGATCGTTGGCTGCGTCGCTCAGCGCCGAGAGATTCTGGGCCGTACGCTGGATCTGGCCGCTATACTCCGCGATATTGCTCCCGTCGCCAGTCTCGATAAGATCGGCGTAGCCGAGGATGGCGTTCATGTCGTTGCGGAGATTGTGTCGGAGGACGCGGTTGAGCAACCGGACGAGCTGCTCGGTACGCTTTCGCTCGGTGATGTCGTCCTGAAAGCCGAGAAACTGTGTCACGGCCCCGTCGGTCTCGATCGGGCTCAACCGTACCTGATTCCAGAACGGCGACCCGTCCGCACGGTAGTTGACCAGTTCGACCGTGGTCGCAGTGTCCGTCTCGACCGCCGAGCGGAGCGCCTCGATAGATGCTTCGTCGGTCGCCGGCCCTTGGAGAAACCGACAGTTCTTCCCGACGACGTCGGTGCTTGCATAGCCGGTGATCCGTTCGAACCCTTCGTTGATGTAGACCAGCGGCGTCCTGGGGCTCTGGGCGTCGGCGATGGAGATGCCGACGTCTGCGTCGTCGATCGCCCGATTTTTGATGCGGAGTTCGGCCTCCCGCTCGCGCCGCTCGGTGACGTCCCGGCCGACGCCCTGGGCACCGACGATCGATCCGTCGGTTTCGATCGGCGAGGAGTTGAGTTCGAGGATGACCCTCTCGCCCTCGCTGTCGACGAACGACACCTCCAGCTGTTGGACCGTCTCCCCGTCGAGGATCGCCTCGTGGGCGTCGAGTGCATCCCGTGTCGATTCCTCGGTGAGGTACTCCGTGAACGAGGTTCCTTCCAGCTCGTCTGCATCGTACCCCACCATGCGTTCCACGGACGGAGAGACGTAGGTGAAGGTGCCCTCGGTATCGAGGCGGTACAGCACGTCGAAGCTGTTCGTAGCGATGGCTTCGATTCGGTCGCGTTCGGCTTCGAGACGCTCGTTGCGTTCCTCCAGATCCCGTCTGTATTCGCGGTGTTCGAGCGCCTGCCCGATGAGCGTCGCGAGCAGCTCCACGAACGACTGTTCGGCGTCCGAAAAGGGCTCGTCGCGCTCGGTCCCGTCCGCGAAACAGACCGTTCCGTAGACGTCGTCGTTCACCTCGATCCGTACGCCGATGTACGCCCCCAGCCCGAAGATGTCGTAGGCAGTCTGGGGGATCTCCGACGACCTTCCGATATGCTGGATCGCAAGTGCGTTGTCCATCTCGACGGTGCGCTGACAGTACGCCTCTTCGAGTGGACAGTTTTTCCCGGACTGGATGAGTTCGTGTTCGCCAACAGCCTCGACGATCGTCTGTGTCCCCTCGTCGATCTTCGTGAGAAAGCCGATCGGCAGGTCGAGATACGCACTACCGATCTCCAGGGCTCGGTGGACGTTCGCGTCGAGGTCACCCGTGCCTCCGGAGAACGTGTCGTGTATTTCGCGACGATAATCGGCCGCCTCCATTCTTGACGTACTGAGGCTCTAGGCGGTTTTCTATGTATCGGCCAGTCCACCGATGGGATTTACTGTCTGCTGGGGAAGCACGGTTCCGATACGTATTTTCTGCGAGACCTCACGACTTCGTATCGGTAGACGTAACGGACTCACTCACCGGCTTCGCTCTTCGTTCGTAGGTTCGCGACAGAATACGCCCGGAGCGGGATTTGAACCCGCGTCACAACCGTGACAGGGTTGTATGATGGGCCACTACACCATCCGGGCTGACTACACTCAACTGTAGACCGGGAATACAACTTAAGACTTTGCAAAGAATCCCGGTATGTGAAGGGGGCACGTCCGCTCGCTCGGCTCACTCATCCGTCACGAGTGCGACGTCGTGGAACTCGAAACGAGCGCCGCCGTCCTCCGACGCCACCACCTCGAGTGTCCACTCGTGGGCTGCGGCGATCTCGGCGACGATCGCGAGACCGAAGCCTGTCCCGTCGTCCTGCGTCGAATAACCGTGTTCGAGGACCTCCTCCCGGCGGTTCTCCGGGATGCCACAGCCGTCGTCGGCGACGTAGAACCCGTCGTCGAATGCCCCGACGGTGATGGTCAAGGTATCAGGCGTGTTTTCGGCCCTACCGTGATCGAGCGCGTTCACCAAGAGGTTCTCGAAGCATCGCTGAATCCTATCGGGATCGCCGGAGACGTTCGGGAGTGGACCGTCGATCGCTAGCTGACCACGATCGTCGCCCGCGACTCGCCATCCGCTGTGGACGACGTCTTCCAGATCGACCGACACTGGATCCTCGACGGCCGCGCCCTCGCGTGCGAGGGCGAGCGTGTCTTCGATCAGCGCCTCGATCCGATCGAGCGACCACTCGAGGTCCTCGAGGCGATCCCTGGCTCCCGGCGGAAGGTCGTACTCGCCGAGCAGATCGACCTGTCCGGTGGCGACGGCGAGTGGGTTCCGAATGTCGTGTGAGAGCACGCCGGCAAATCGGTCGAGCCGCTCGTTCTGGCGTTCGAGCGCACGCTCGCGCTCGATTCGATCGGTGATTTCGACCGTGATGCCGACGATCCCGGCGACGGTGCCGTCTGCGTCGTACCAGGGTGCTTTGGTCGTGGAGTTGTGGAAGGTATCGCCGAGTGGATCCTCGGCGGATTCGGTGAAATTGACCATCGGCTCCTCGGTTTGCATGATCCGCCGTTCCTGCGGGTGGGTTTCCTCGGCCAGCTCTGGGGAGTAGAGGTCGAAATCCGTCTTCCCGAGCAGGTCCTCTCGGCTGTGTAGGCGCTTCCCGTCCGCCGTCGTAATGACACTCTCCTCGTCGAAGGCGATCGCAGAGCCACTGACCGCGAGGTGTCGACCGAGACGGTCTTTGACGTAGATCGACGCCCAGCGCGGCAGACTCGTCAGCAGTGCCTCGAACATCGGCATCGATTCGGCCGGCACCGTGGACGCTGTCGACGGGCGGCCTTGCTCCTCGTCTTCGTTTCCCGGCGCCTGCGTGGGACGGGTAGTTAGGCGCCGAAGCTGCGAGCGAAGTAGATCGACGCTGCCGCCATCGCGGACGGGCACGTACGCGTCGATTTCGACGTTGACAGCGGCCGCCGCCAGTGCCTCCGAGGGCTGGGACGGGTAGAGCACGATCGGAACCGACGGATACCGATCGTTGACCCAGCTTGCGACTGCGAGTCCGTCCACTGTCGGTGGGTCGTGATCGACGAGAACGCAGGCAGCATCGTCTGGAAGCGGTCGCTCGAGCCCACCGCCGCTTGCCGAGACATGCGCGACGTCGAACTCCTCGTCAGCATCGAGCGTCCGAAGATCGTGCGAGAGGTCGCCGTCTCCAGAGACTTACGCGATGCACGCTGACACGGGGTATCGTTGCAGTGGGGGGTGGATAAACACTCTTGCCCACCTGCGGGCTCGAGAAACTACTCGGTCGGTCGAGCGCAGGCTCGTTCCGCTCCGGTCGACGCTGGCGCCTTCTACGGTATGCTGGAATCTCCCAAACGACTATTAGGACGAGTGGCGAAGCCGTAGGTACACATCGTTACACGTCGTCTCGAACGCGGCGATCGGCGGGGTCGGCCGTAGCCTCTGCCAGCGGATGTAACAAGCGTTAAGGGGTTGCCGCTGCGTAGCTATCTGTAGTATCTCGTGACAGCCGCTTCTCCCCTAGTCAACACATGGTAGACGTCAGCCAGCACGAACTCGTTCCAGAGCACGAGGTCGTCGAGGACGCCACCCTCGATGAGGTGCTCGACGAGTACGACATCAAACGCACAGACCTGCCCAAGATCAAACGGTCCGATCCGGCGCTCCCCGACGAGGCGACCGTCGGCGACGTGATCGAGATCATCAGGGATTCCCGAACGACCGACCGCGCCAAAACGTACCGACTGGTGGTAGACTAATGGATCGACAGGATCGACGCGCGATCTCCCGGGAGTACTTCTCCCAGGAACGACTGGCGGAGCATCATTTCCGATCGTTCAACGACTTCCTCGACCGGGGCATGCAGCAGGTCGTGGACGAGAAGGAGACCATCGACACCGACATCGGCGACAAGGAGGGCGAAGAACCCGTCCACGTCGAGCTCGGCGAAGTGCGCGTCGTCACCCCCCGCGTACGGGAGGCAGACGGCAGCGAGGAGCTGCTCTACCCGCAGGAAGCGCGCCTCCGGAACATCACCTACTCCGCGCCCGTCTTCATGGAGATGGCGATCGTGAAGGGCGACGAGGAGCAGGGCGAGGATCGGGTCGTCGACCGGACCGAGACCAAGATCGGCCGGATGCCGATCATGGTCGGGTCGAACAAGTGTAACATCAACGGCTTCTCCGACGACGAGCTCATCGAGATCGGAGAGGACCCCGCCGACCCCGGCGGCTACTTCTGTGTCAACGGCTCTGAGCGCGTGCTGATGACCAGCGAGGACCTCGCACCGAACAAGATCCTCGCGGAGTACGACACCAAGTACGGCGACGAGATTCAGGTCGCCAAGACGTTCAGCCAGCGCCGTGGCTACCGCGCGCTGGTGCTCGTCGAGCGCAACCGCGAGGGGCTACTCGAGGTCTCCTTCCCGTCGGTCTCGGGAAGCATCGACTTCGTCACGCTCGTCCGCGCGCTCGGTCTCGAGTCCGACGAGGAGATCGTTCACCGCGTCTCCGACGACCCGGACATCGTGAAGTTCATGCTGGAGAATCTGGAGGCCGCGGACGTTCAAACCGAGGAGGAGGCCATCGAGACTCTCGGCGAGCGCGTTGCCAGCGGGCAGGGCAAGAACTACCAGCTCAAACGCGCCAACTACGTCATCGACCGCTACCTCCTGCCGCACCTCCACGAGGAGGGCGTCGACGAGGAGGAGGTCCGCATCAACAAGTCGTTCTATCTGTGCCGGATGGCCGAGGCCTGTTTCGAGCTCGCACTCGAACGCCGCGAATCCGACGACAAGGACCACTACGCGAACAAGCGGCTGAAGGTCAGCGGCGACCTGATGACCGACCTGTTCCGGACGGCACTCAACAAGCTGGCACGCGACGTGAAGTACCAGCTCGAGCGCGCCAACATGCGTAACCGGAATCTCTCGGTATCGACCGTCGTTCGTTCCGACGTGCTCACCGAGCGCCTCGAGCACCCACTGGCCACCGGGAACTGGGTCGGGGGTCGCTCCGGCGTCTCACAGCTCGTCGACCGCACCGACCACATGGGCGTTCTCTCACACCTTCGCCGTCTGCGCTCTCCGCTGAGCCGATCGCAGCCACACTTCGAAGCACGCGACCTGCACGCCACGCAGTGGGGCCGCGTCTGCCCCTCCGAGACGCCGGAGGGACCGAACTGTGGGCTGGTGAAGAACTTCGCCCAGGCGATGGAGCTGTCACAGGACATCGAGGACGACCGGGAACTGAAACGGGAGCTCGCGTCGATGGGTGTCGAGGGTATCCCCGGCATCGAGGGCGTCGAGCGACGAGCGGAGGGAGACTGACATGGCAAGCCAACAGCGCGAGGCGAAAGTATACGTCAACGGGAGCCTGGTCGGGACGCATCCCGACCCCGAACGGCTCGCAGCACAGGTACGCGAGGCCCGCCGCCGGGGCGAGGTCTCGGAGATGGTCAACGTCTCGGTCAAGGACCGGACACAGGAGGTCATCATCAACGCGGACGCGGGCCGGGCCCGTCGTCCGCTGATCGTCGTCGACGAGGGCGAGCCGCTGCTCGACGACGACGAGCTCGACGCGCTCGAAGACGGTGACATCAGCTTCGAGGATCTCGTCGAGGCCGGCTACGTCGAGTTCATCGACGCAGAGGAAGAGGAGGACATCTTCGTCGCCGTCGACGAGGACGAACTGACCGAGGATCACACCCACCTCGAGATCGACCCGCAGCTGATGTTCGGTATCGGCGCAGGGATGATCCCCTACCCCGAGCACAACGCGAGTCCCCGCATTACCATGGGCGCAGGGATGATCAAACAGTCGCTCGGTCTGCCGGCGGCGAACTACCGGATCCGGCCGGACACCCGCCAGCATCTCCTCCACTACCCGCAGCTCTCGATGGTCAAAACGCAGACCACCGAACAGATCGGGTACGACGACCGCCCCGCGGCCCAGAACTTCACGGTCGCGGTCATGTCCTACGAGGGGTTCAACATCGAGGACGCGCTCATCCTCAACCAGGGCTCGGTCGATCGGGCACTCGCTCGCTCTCATTTCTTCCGTACCTACGAGGGCGAGGAACGCCGCTACCCCGGCGGACAGGAGGACCACTTCGAGATCCCCGACCAGGACGTTCGCGGTGCACGCGGCGAGGAAGCGTACACGCATCTCGACGACGACGGTCTCGTGAATCCCGAGACCCAGGTCGGCGAGAACAGCGTGCTGCTCGGAAAGACATCGCCGCCGCGATTCCTCGAGGAGCCCGACGACATGGGCGGCCTCTCTCCACAGAAGCGGCGTGAGACCTCCGTGACGATGCGCTCCGGCGAGTCCGGAGTCGTCGACACGGTCACGCTGATGGAGGGTGAGGACGGCTCGAAGCTCTCGAAGGTCTCCGTTCGCGACGAGCGGATTCCCGAGATGGGCGACAAGTTCGCGTCCCGCCACGGCCAGAAGGGGGTCGTCGGACACATTGCACCCCAGGAGGACATGCCGTTCACCGAGGACGGCGTCGTCCCCGACCTGATCGTCAACCCGCACGCGCTCCCATCGCGGATGACGGTCGGCCACATTCTCGAGATGATCGGCGGAAAGGTCGGTGCGCTGGAAGGCCGGCGCGTCGACGGCACGCCGTTCCTCGGTGAGGACGAGGACGAGCTGCGCGGTTCGCTGGAGGATCACGGATTCAAATCCTCCGGCAAGGAGGTCATGTACTCCGGCGTCACAGGCGAGAAGATCGACGCCGAGATCTTCGTCGGCTGTATTTTCTACCAGAAGCTCTACCACATGGTCTCCAACAAGATTCACGCCCGCTCGCGCGGGCCGGTGCAGGTTCTCACCCGCCAGCCCACGGAGGGTCGAGCGCGGGAAGGTGGCCTGCGTATCGGGGAGATGGAACGGGACGTCTTCATCGGGCACGGCGCTGCCATGACGCTGAAAGAGCGCCTGCTCGACGAGTCCGACCGCGAGTTCATCCCGATCTGTGCACAGTGTGGAATGGCTGCCGTGGAGAACGTCGAGCAACGTCGCGTTTACTGTCCGAACTGCGACGAGGAGACAGATATCCACGACATCGAGATGAGCTACGCGTTCAAGCTCCTGCTCGACGAGATGAAGGCGCTCGGCATCGCTCCGCGCCTCGAACTGGAGGACGCAGTCTAACATGGTCCGAGAAACGACACCCAAGACGATCGGGTCGCTCAGCTTCGGCCTGATGAACCCCGAGGAGTACCGCGAGATGAGCGCGACGAAGGTCATCACGGCCGACACGTACGACGACGACGGGTTCCCCATCGACATGGGGCTCATGGACCCGCGACTGGGCGTGATCGACCCCGGGCTGGAGTGCAAGACGTGCGGCAAGCGATCCGGCTCCTGTAACGGCCACTTCGGCCACATCGAACTCGCCGCGCCCGTCATTCACGTCGGTTTCACGAAACTCATCCGCCGCCTGCTGCGTGGGACCTGTCGGGAGTGCTCCCGGCTCTGTCTCACCGAGGAGGAGAAGGAGGAGTTCCGTGGCAACCTCGACCGGACCCGCGAGCTCTCCGAAGACGTCGACGACGTCACGAAGGCCGCGATCCGGCAGGCCCGCAAGAAGGATCGCTGTCCCCACTGTGGCGAGGTTCAGTACGACATCCAGCACGAGAAGCCGACCACGTACTACGAGGTACAGGACGTGCTGGCCGCCGACTACTCCGAGCGCATCGCCGCCGCGATGCAGCCCGAGGAGGACGAAGACGGCGAGGAGATTTCCGAGGGCATCGCGCCCCCGGAGCTCGCAGAGGAGACCGAGATCCCCCTCGATCGGATCCAGTCGATCATGTCGGGCGAGCACCGCCCGCGAGAGGAGGACCGCAAGGCCCTCGAGAAGGCGCTCGACGAAGACCTGACCGAGGAGGACACGAACAAGCTGATGCCCAGCGACATCCGGGACTGGTTCGAGGCCATTCCGGACGAGGACATCGAGACGATCGGGATCTCCGCGGAGAAATCCCGGCCCGAGTGGATGATCCTCACCGTCCTCCCTGTCCCGCCGGTCACCACGCGACCGTCGATCACGCTGGACAACGGGCAGCGCTCCGAGGACGACCTCACCCACAAGCTGGTCGACATCATCCGGATCAACCAGCGGTTCATGGAGAACCGTGAGGCCGGCGCACCCCAGCTGATCATCGAGGACCTCTGGGAGCTGCTCCAGTACCACGTTACGACGTTCATGGACAACGAGATTTCGGGAACACCGCCGGCACGACACCGCTCCGGCCGGCCCCTGAAGACCCTCTCCCAGCGACTCAAGGGGAAAGAGGGTCGGTTCCGTGGATCCCTCTCCGGGAAGCGCGTGAACTTCTCCTCACGGACCGTCATTTCTCCGGACCCGACGCTCTCGCTCAACGAGGTCGGTGTCCCCGACCGCGTCGCGACGGAGATGACACAGACGATGAACGTCAACGAGCGGAACCTCCCGAAGGCCCGTGGCTACGTCTCCAACGGGCCCGAGGCCCACCCGGGCGCGAACTACGTTCGCCGACCCGACGGTCGCCGACTGAAGGTGACCGAGAAGAACTGTGAGGAGCTCGCGGAGAAGGTCGAACCCGGTTGGGAGGTCAACCGACACCTGGTCGACGGTGACATCGTGATCTTCAACCGGCAGCCGTCGCTGCACCGGATGTCGATCATGGCCCACGAGGTCGTCGTGATGCCGTACAAGACGTTCCGGCTGAACACGACGGTCTGTCCGCCGTACAACGCGGACTTCGACGGCGACGAGATGAACATGCACGCACTCCAGAACGAGGAGGCGCGTGCAGAGGCCCGCGTGCTCATGCGGGTCCAAGAGCAGATCCTCTCGCCGCGCTTTGGCGAGAACATCATCGGCGCCATCCAGGACCACATCTCCGGGCTCTATCTACTGACGAACCAGAACCCCGGCTTCAACGAGACGCAGGCACTCGACCTGCTTCGACAGACCAGCATCGACGAGCTGCCCGAGGCGGACGGCCAGGACGAGCAGGGTGAACCGTTCTGGTCCGGCCACACCCTTTTCTCGGAGCTGCTACCTGCTGGTCTCGATCTCGAGTTCACGTCCTCTGCCGGCGACACCGTCGTCATCGAGGACGGCGACCTGATCGAGGGGACCATCGACGAGGACGCCGCCGGTGCCTTCGGCGGCGAGGTCGTCGACACGATCGCGAAGGAGTACTCGAAGACGCGAGCACGCGAGTTCGTCAACGAGGTCGCCGCGCTCGCGATGCGGACGATCATGCACTTCGGGTTCTCGATCGGGATCGACGACGAGACGATCTCCGGGGCAGCCCAGGAGCGCATCGACGAGACGATCGAGGACGCCTACGACCGCGTCAACGAGCTGATCGAGACCTACCGTGCGGGCGAACTCGAATCCCTGCCCGGCCGAACGGTCGACGAGACGCTCGAGATGCGGATCATGCAGACGCTCGGCAAAGCGCGTGACAACGCCGGTGACATCGCGGAGGAGAACTTCGACGAGGAGAACCCGGCGGTCGTCATGGCCGAGTCCGGTGCGCGTGGGTCGATGCTGAACCTCACGCAGATGGCCGGCTGCGTCGGTCAGCAGGCAGTTCGTGGCGAACGAATCAACCGCGGGTACGAGGGGCGTACGCTGAGTCACTACAGCGCAGACGATCTCTCCGCCGACGCCCACGGCTTCGTGGAGCACTCCTACACCGACGGTCTCGAACCGCGGGAGTTCTTCTTCCACGCGATGGGTGGTCGCGAGGGGCTCGTCGACACGGCAGTCCGGACGTCGAAGTCCGGCTATCTCCAGCGTCGGCTGATCAACGCGCTCTCCGAGCTGGAGACCCAGTACGACGGCACCGTCCGCGACACCTCCGACACGATCGTTCAGTTCGAGTTCGGCGAGGACGGCACCTCGCCCGTCGAGGTGTCCTCTTCGGAGGACCACGACGTCGACGTCGAGGGGATCGCCGACGCGATTCTCGACGAGGAGTTCGAGAGCGAACAGGAGAAAGAGGCCTTCATCGGCACGGAGGCCCCGGAGACGAACCTCTCCGAACACGGCGAGTCCTGGCGGGTGGAATCCGATGACTGACGTAACAAGCCAACACGAGGCGGTCGTGGAGGGCTCCGAGCTCCCGCTTCGCCTCAAAGAGCGAGTGTACCGCGCGATCGAGGACCGTGACGTCGACTCGGTCGAGCAGGTCGAGGAGATCACGCACGCAGTCGAGGCGGAGTACATGGACTCCCGTGTCGATCCGCTCGATCCCGTCGGCACCGTGAGCGCCCAGTCCATCGGGGAGCCGGGAACGCAGATGACGATGAACACGTTCCACTACGCGGGCGTCGCGGAGATCGACGTTACCCAGGGACTTCCGCGTCTCATCGAGCTCGTGGACGCCAGGAAGGAACCCGACACGCCGATGATGACGGTGTTCCTCGAGGAGGAGTACGCCGACAGCCGGGAGAAGGCTCACGAGGTCGTCTGGCAGATCGAGGCGACGAAAATCCTCGCGCTCGGTGACGTCTCGACGAACGTCGCGGACATGAACGTCATCGTCGACCTCAACGAGGAGACGCTCCTCGAGCGCTGGCCGACCGAGGACGACGCGACGGAGGTCGCCACCGAGATCGCGAGCACGATCGAGTCCGCGCTCGGCGTCGAAGCGATCCAGCAGGATACCACCATCCAGTTCGGGCCCGACGAGCCGTCCTACCGCGATCTCCTCCAGCTCGTGGAGGAGCTCCGCGAGATTACCTTCAAGGGGATCGAGGGTATCAGCCGGGTCGTCGTTCGCAAGGAGGAGACGGAGGCCGGCGAGGAGTTCGTCCTCTACACCGAGGGATCGGACTTCGGTACGGCGCTGGACATCGACGGCGTCGACGCCTCCCGGTGTTCGACGAACGACATTCACGAGGTCTACCGCAACCTCGGCGTCGAGGCCGCCCGCGAATCCATCATCAACGAGACGATGGAGACGCTGGAGGAGCAAGGGCTCGACGACGTGAACGTCCGGCACCTCATGCTCGTCTCGGACATCATGTGCAACAACGGCGAAATCGAGTCCATCGGCCGGCACGGCATCTCCGGCTCGAAGGACTCCGTGCTCGCACGTGCCGCGTTCGAGGTCACGGTTAACCACCTGCTCTCCTCGGCGATCCACGGCGAAATCGACGAACTCGACGGCGTCACTGAGAACGTCATCGTCGGCAAGCCGATCAAGCTGGGCACCGGTGACGTCGACCTCCGGATGGGGTCGTTCGTCGCCGACGGCTCTGCGGACTGAGCGGGACGGTATCTGATTCTCATTTCATGCGCGCGACGATCGGAGTCACGTCGATGGGGAGGCTCGCGTAGCGAATGCCCTCGCGTACGCTCACGGACGAGGCTCGACGGACGCTTGCACTGTTCGAGGAGCTGACCGACGTCGCCGGAATCGACTGCGTGATCGACGACGAGTTCGATCGCGCGATCGTGTTGATCTCTCCCGGCGACATGGCACAGGCGATCGGCCCGGGTGGCGAAAACGTCCGGGCTGCCGAGGAGGAGCTCGGCCGGACGATCAAACTCGTCGAGGATGCCGACACGCCGACAGATTTCGTGGCGAACGCACTCGCGCCCGCTGCAGTGCTAAACGTCACGATCAGCGAGAACGACGACACCGTCGCCTACGCCGAGGTCGCCGACGCCGACGTCGGCGTCGCGATCGGAGAAGGTGGCCGGAACGTCGAGGCGGCGCGGACGATGGCCCGGCGCCATTTCGGTCTCGACGACGTCGAGTTGGCGTAGCCGTCTCCGTGTTTCGCCGATGGCTGTTTCTCTGAGCGAGTCCCAATTCCGTTCCCGTCACTGATTCGCACACCAACCGAACCATTAGGCACTGCTGGGCTTCACCCTGTGGTATGAATGATCTCTTCCCCGAACGAATCGAGACGGAGCGGCTCGTCTTCGAACCGATGTACGAGGTCGACGTACACGTGCTGCACGAGGTCTGTGCAGCGGACGAGGGAATCGAGGAGGTCACGGAGTACATGCCCTGGGACCCCCACGACACGCCGAAGGAGACCGCGGAGTTTCTGAAGCGTCAGGCCGACCAGTGGGAGGACGGCGATTCAGCCGGCTACGTCGTGCGGCCCGCCGATGGCGAGGACGGTGCCGGCGAGCTCGCCGGATCGACCGCCCTCCACGTCGACTGGGACAAGCGCCTCGGCACGATCGGCCTCTGGCTCCGGAAGGCGTTCTGGGGACGCGGTTACTCCGGCGAGCGCGCCGGCGCACTCCTGGCCGTCGCGTTCGACCACCTCGATCTGGAAGTGGTCGCGGTGACTCACATGATCGGCAACGAAAAATCCCGTCGTGCGATCGAGGCGTACGTCGACCGGTTCGGCGGTCGCCACGAGGGGCTCCTTCGGAACTTCGAGCCCGCTGACCTCGAAACCGGCGGTGCCGTCGACGCCCACCGGTACACGATCTCCGCCGAGGAGTTCGCGGCGAACCGTGGGGAACCTCCGGCGGTGACGTTCGATCCCGAGACGTGATCCGGTGATGGGGACCGAATCACCGTGTCGACAGTGGTAAGAGCCGTGCCCGAATAGCCCGGCGCAATGAAGGAGGCCGCGGGCGAAGACGCTGCCAGCGGACCCGGTGAGGTCACGGTCGTCGGTACGGCGCACGTCTCCGAGGAGAGCGCGGACCGCGTCCGGTCGGAGATCACGGAGCACGATCCCGACGTCGTCGCGGTCGAGCTTGACGAGGCGCGCTACCGCCAGATGATGGAGGACGAAGCGCCCGACGACCTCGAGCCGGCGGATCTGCTCTCTGGCAACACCGTCTTCCAGTTCCTCGCGTACTGGATGCTCTCCTACGTCCAGAATCGGCTGGGCGATCGGTTCGACATCGAGCCGGGTGCGGACATGCGCGCGGGCGTCGAAACCGCAGAAGAGCAGGGGCGCGGGCTCGCGCTCGTGGATCGCGACATCCAGCAGACCGTCCAGCGGTTCTGGGCACGGCTGACGATACGGGAGAAACTCGGTCTCGTCGGCGGTCTCGCCGTTGGAGCAGCGGACGGACCGATGATCGGCCTGTCGATGGGTGCCGCGCTCGGGCTCCTGTTCGGCATCGTCGGCGGCCTCGCTATCGCCCCGATGATGGGCCTCGGCGGCGTGTTCGCCCTCGGGCTCGGTGGGACGATTGCCGCCGGAATTGTCGGTGGCGTCGTCGTCGGTGCCCTTCTCGGGCTGGTCGTCGGCGTGGGGATCGTCCCTCCGATCTCCGTCCCCGGGATCGGATATCTCGGTGCTATCGAACGATCCGCTCTCGGGCTGCTCGGCGGCGTCGTCGCCGGCGGCGCACTGGCAGCAACGGGGGCGGCCATCCCACTGGTCGGATCGCCCGACTTCACCGCCATGGGAGGAACCGTGCTGCGGGGGCTCGTGGGTGCGCTCACTGGGAGCGCTATCGGCGGCGCAGTCGGTGTGGCGCTGGGGACGGCCTTCGGGCCGAGTGGGGACGCCGGTGAGGAACTCGACGAGTTCGATATCGAGTCGCTCACCGACGCCGACGTCGTCACTGCTATGATGGAGGAGTTCCGGCAGTTCTCTCCCGGTGGAGCCGAAGCCTTGATCGACGAGCGCGACGCCTACATCGGCCACAAGCTGGTCGCTCTCCGAGAGGATGGCTACGACGTCGTCGCGATCGTCGGTGCTGGCCACCGCGAGGGCATCGAGTCGTATCTCGCGGCACCGGAGACGTTGCCGTCGATGGAGTCGATCACTGGAACGGAGTCCACTGGACGGTTCTCCTGGGGGAAGGCATTCGGCTACCTGATGCTGGTGGGCTTTATCGCCTTCTTCGGGCTGCTCGCCCTGGGTGGCGCACAGAACGTTTTCCTCCTGAAGCTCTTCGCGGCCTGGTTCCTGTTCAATGGCGCATTCGCGTTCACCGCCGCTCGGCTCGCCGGTGCGCGGCTCGACTCGGCAGCCGTGGGCGGCGGCGTCGCCTGGCTGACGAGCATCAATCCGCTGCTCGCGCCGGGCTGGTTCGCTGGTTACGTCGAGCTTCGGCATCGGCCGGTCAACGTCGCCGACATCGGTACGCTCAACGAGCTGCTGGACGACCAGGAACGGCCGATCGGCGACGTCCTCGGTGACATGCTGGACGTGCCGCTGTTCCGGCTGATCGCTGTGGTCGCAATGACGAACGTCGGCAGCTTCGTCGCCTCGATTCTCTTCCCGTTCGTCGTCCTCCCCTTCTTCTTCGAAGGCGTGGGGGGTATCGGAGAGGTCGGTGACCTCATGCTCGAGGGCGTGAAAAACGGTGCTGAGCTGTTGATCGAGCTGGTGACCTGACGATGCCTACGGACTCCTCTGCCCTTACGATGGCGTGTCGCCGATCGGTGGGTGTCCGCAGATGAGTGTCCAGAACCGCCGGGAGGACAGGTCACTCGCCTTCTCGCGCCGTGAGCTCCGCGACCTCGCCGCCGCGTGGATCGTCCTTTCGATCGCATTCACGATCTTCGTCGGGCGTCCGGCCCCGCTCGCGAATCACCCTGCCTGGGCGGTCCAACTGCTGTTGGTCTGCCTGCTCTCGGTCGGCGTTGCCTTCATGCTCCACGAGCTCGCACACAAGGTGACCGCCGTCCACTTCGGCCAGCTCGCCGAGTTCCGGGCGGACTACAACATGCTCGGACTCGCCGTCCTCGGGTCACTCGCGGGATTCATCTTCGCTGCGCCGGGAGCCGTTCACCACGTTGGTCGAATCACGAACCGCGAAAATGGATTGATCGCTCTCGCCGGCCCGGTGGCGAATCTCGCGCTCGTGGCCGTGTTCCTTCCCCTCTTGGTCTTCGAGGGTATCGTCTGGCGCATCGGCGCGTTCGGCGTCTTCGTCAACGCGTTTTTGGCGGCGTTCAACCTGCTGCCGTTCGGGCCACTCGACGGGCGGACGGTCTACGAGTGGCACCCTGCCGTCTTTGCAGGGGCCTTCGTGGCGAGCGTTGGGTTGGTCGCTGGCGTGCTGTTGACGATCGGGTTCCCGATCTAGGCCCTGCGAACGAACACTCTGGTGAGCTATCGAGACATACGCTCAGGTGGTCCGCTCCTCGGATTTGTTCCGAGGAGGTGCGACCAGTACCCATAGGGTGCCACGGGACGAACTGTTCCTATGGCAACGCTCGACGTCGAGGACCATTTCGACGTCCACGAGTATCGCTCTTCGCTGAAGCTGTTGCGACAGGACGACGATTCGATGACACTCGCGAACCGCGACGATCTCGGCTGTCCCGCCTGCGGTCGGCCGTTCGACCGACTGTTCGTGACGGACGATTCGACGGTGACGTTCTCGAGTGCCCCAAACGGCCCGATCTGTCTCGCCAGGACCGAGGACAGCGTGTTGGTACTAACCCATTAGCTACCGCTTTGTGGGGCTGTTCAGCCCCTGACCGAGCAAAAGGCCTATAATCGATCCTCGGTTACGCTGAGGTAGACATGGTAGCTACACCCCTGTTCGGGATTCCGATGGGTCCGGAGGTCATCGTCATCCTGCTCATCGCAATCCTGCTGTTCGGTGCGAACAAGATTCCCAAGCTTGCCCGCTCGACCGGTCAGGCGATCGGTGAGTTCGAGAAAGGAAAGACGCAGGCGGAGAAGGAACTCGAGGACATCCGTAGTGGAGACTCCGACGTGACGCAGGTCGACGGCGATGCTGAGACCTCCGAGACGACGGAGACGTCCAGCTCCGGAGCCGAGGACCGCAGCTCCAGCGAGTAACGCGGTTTTTCTTTTCTCGGGGCGCGTGGCCTAGTGGACAGGGCAAGGGGTTCCTAACTCCTGGATCGCGGGTTCGAATCCCGCCGCGCCCGTCTCCTCCTCACTCCGTTCGTCGTCGACGGGCGCGGCGACCCTCGCAAATCCGCTGGATTCGCTCAGTCCCGCCGCGCCGTGCAGCGCCGAAGGCGCGAACCGGCACGTGGAGATTCTAGATACGTCTTTACGAGGATTGTATGATTTCGTATGCTTTCAACACGCGTCGAGATCGCAACGACCGTTCCAACGGAGAATCGGATAGTTCTGTGGCCGAAGCACGGAAGTATCTCCGTTGCCTGGATGTGAGTGGAACACACACTGCAGCGGTGCCGGGGACATAAACCCGATAATATCTCGACACTCGCTGGATTATATTTGTGGGAACGGAATTACAATAAATCCACGAACTGTTCGTTTCTCGTGACAATAATTCGCCGACAGTAGCCGGGTTTGCCCGAGCTTACTCGTCTTCGCCGCTAGCTACTGCGAAGTTACCAGGTAACATTTATTAACAAAAGGTTTTTTGCCCGACCAGCAGAACGGTGTGAGCAATGGCTATTGACGAGGCTGATAATGCCGAATCCGGACAGCTCGGGGAGTCCGACGATTCGGAGTCCTCGGGCGACTCGGCTCCGGATGATTCCGGACCGGATCCCGTCGCAGCCGGGCGGTACTCGTGGGCAGACTTCATGGAGGATCACGATCTCGAAGACGAGGTAAGTGATCTTTACCCGCAAGGGCGGCCCCAGTCACAGGCGGCTGCCGATGTCGGCCTGAGCAGCGGCGACGACGTCGAGCGCCAGGTTCCCACTGGCACCGACTGGAACCGCGTGTCGTTCGACCCGGCGGAGTATCTCGGCTTTCACCCGGACGACCTCAGGGAGCGGATCGTCGAAACCGCAGGTCCGAACGGGAAGTGGCTCAGTTCTGAGTTCGAGGCATTCGCCGATCCGACGACGACGCCCGTCGTCAAGGACGAGTGGATGTGGGAGCATTTCAAACGAGAGTACTACTACGAAGAGGACGGCTCCCGCCCTCGCGATTCCGACGGATCGGTCGATCAGTTCGACTCCACTGACTACCTGTCCTTCGACGCAGACGACACCGAGGAAGAGCTCGCTCGAGCCGGCTCGATCGCCAGAGAGCTCGACGAACTCGTCGAGAAGCGGACGGTCGACGTCGAACCCGAGGTCGACGAGGACGATTTCTTCTCGGACGAACACGGGAACACCACCGTCACGAACCGGTACGACCTCGAGAAAGCTGTTCCGATGGAGAAGAAGGAACACTTCGTCGAGGAGGATCGCTATTGGGTCAACAAACCCTACGCGTTCGTCGTTCTGTTCCACTCCCGGAAGGAAAACGAGAAGAAGTACTACGCCATCGAGCCCTACCTCAACGAGATCGAAGACGATCTCCGCGAGTTCCTGATCGGCAAACTTCGCACTGCGATCAAGTACGCCGACGAGGAGGTTGCCGCCGGTGCGGACAGCACTGAAGCGGAACGGCGTGCAGTGATCGAGCGTGAGACGAAGCGACTGCTCGACCGGTACGATCTATTCGATGGCTCGGTCGAGGACGTCACCGGCGGCGGTGCGAGCGGTGATGAGGGGATCCTCTCCGGCCTGATGGCGATGTTCAACGACGGGGGAGAGGTCGACGAAAACGAGGAGGACTCGGCACCCGACCAGCTCGCAGGCATCAGCGTCCGGCCGGAGCCCGCAGTGCTTGAGGACGACGCCGAGACGCTCTCAGAGTACCAGATCGAGAAGCTACTCTACTTGCTGAAACGGGACTTCATCGGATACGAGCGGATCGACCCGATCAAACACGACATCAACGTCGAGGACATCTCCTGTGACGGCTACAACTCCCCCGTCTTCGTCTATCACACCGACTACGAGCAGATCATTTCGAACATCTACCACGGCAGGGCCGAACTGGACGACTTCGTCGTGAAACTCGCCCAGCGGTCCGGAAAAGGTATCTCGAAGCGACGGCCGCAGGTCGACGCGACCCTGCCCGACGGCTCGCGTGCCCAGCTCACGCTCGGACGCGAGGTTTCCGACCACGGGACGAACTACACCATCCGGCAGTTCAAAGACGTCCCGTTCACGCCGATCGACCTGATCAACTGGAACACGTTCTCACTCGAGGAGATGGCGTTCCTCTGGCTCTGCATCGAGAATCACAAGAGCCTGATCTTCGCCGGCGGTACTGCGTCGGGGAAGACGACGAGCCTGAACGCCGTTTCGCTGTTCATTCCCTCGAACACGAAAATCGTCTCCATCGAGGACACGCGGGAGGTCGAACTGCCACAGCGAAACTGGATCGCGAGCGTCACCCGGCCGTCGTTCTCCGACGATGCCCAGGGTGACGTCGACGAGTTCGATCTGCTGGAGGCCGCACTGCGCCAGCGACCGGATTACATCGTGATGGGCGAGATCCGTGGTGAGGAGGGCCGGACGCTGTTCCAGGTCATGTCGACCGGGCACACGACCTATACGACGTTCCACGCGGACTCCGTTGGCGAGGTCCTCAAGCGGTTCACCACCGAGCCGATCAACGTCTCGAAGACGATGTTCACCGCGCTGGACCTCGTCTCGATTCAGACTCAGACCAGGGTCCACGGACACAAGGTTCGCCGGAACAAGACGCTAACTGAAGTCAACCACTACGACGCCGAAAACGACGAGATCAACGTTCAGGACGTCTACCAGTGGCAGGCAGAGACTGACGAGTTCCTCAAGCTGGGAGATTCGAACACGCTCGAAGAGATCAAGTTCGATCGCGGGTGGAACGATCAGCGCCTTCAGGAGGAGCTGTTCAAGCGGGAGATCATCCTCGCGTATCTGATCAAAAACGGCCTGAACGAGTACCGAGAGGTTGCGGCGACGGTCCAGGCCTTCATCAACGATCCCGACACGATTCTCACGTTGATCGCCAACGGTCAGCTCGAAGACAGCCTCGAGGACCTCCGCGAGATGGAGAGCGTCCTGATCGACGTCGATCCAGCGAAGGAGGAACTCGTTCCACGACCCGACCCCGACGACGAGGGGTACAACCTCGCGATGAGTATCATCGAGGACGCCGAAGAGTCGCTCTTCGACGAGTACCGTGGGAAATCGGTCGAAGGCCTCGAGACCGCCCTCGACGGCGTTTCAGCAGGCGAGGATGCGATTCCCGAGCCCGAAGAGGAGGAGATCAGCTTCGAAGGCGAGGTTGCCGACGGCTTCGAGAGCGAGTTCACCTTCGGCGACGATTCTGCACCGTTCGGCGGAGACGACGTCGCCGAAGCCGGTGCCGATTCGGCCGAACCGGAGGCGGCCGCCTCGGCGGACGACGAGGACGATCCCTTCTCCGGTGGTCCCGACTGGTTAGGCGGTGACGACGAGACCGAGGACATCTGGGCGGACGCGCGGGAAGCACTCGAAGGAGGTGCCGAGCCCGACGAAAGCGAGGCGCCTGACGCCACCGAATCGACAGATGAAACGGGGGACGGTACCACCGATAAACCGACTGCGGAGGCCGAACTCGAGAGTGGGGATGAGGCTGCCGACGAAGATCCATCGCTCGACGCCGCAGCGTCTGAAGGCGCCGAACTGGAGAGCGATGAGTCACCCTCGCCATCTGCGCTCCCCGATGACCAATCCTCGACCGAAGCGACGGACGACGAGGACCCGTCCCCACCAGAACTCGACGAGGGCGACGACACTCAGCCAGACGCCGAAGCCGAAGCGAGTGCGATCGACGATGCTGACGACTCCACCGACGAGGTCGAGGACGCGGATGCACCTGTCGCGGATCCGGGAACGGGTGACGAATCGACGACAGGGAGTGATCGGGCGGACGGCCAGTCAACAGATGCCGGCTCCACAGACGCAGCGGAGGAGCAACCGTCGGACGTCCAGGACGGGCCCCCAGACTCTGCCGACGAACTATCGACAGAAACGGACGATGGTGACGCCGCCGCTGCTGCGACGGACACCGCCGACCCCGCGGAGGGTGTCGACGCACCCGCTGACGAAGACGAACACGTGGCCCAGGACGAGTCCGCTGGTCAGGCCGAATCAGTTGTTCAGGATGATACCGCTGCGTCCCAGGACGCTGTGGACACCGATCCTGACGAGGATCCGTTCGACCGCGTGCTCGAAGAGTCCGGATCGGACAACGTTGACGACGATCTCTCGGCGGAATCGACGGACGAGGCAGGTTCGGATTCCGAAGCGTCCGGTCCGTTCGGCTCGGATTCCGACGCCGATTCACCTTTCGAGGACACCGACGAGGATCCCTTCGGCGGCACCGGTGGCGGCCCCTTCGCCGATCAACCAGACGACGAGGAGAGCGAGACCGCGTCAAACTCCGATTCGCCGTCGGATCCGTTCGACGACGATCCGTTCAGCAACGACGGTCCGTTCGGGGGTAGTGAGACCGACGACGCCGACGGAGACGAGGACGAATGAGCCTGGATACCCTCGGCGAGTCTGGACAGGGGACCACCGTATCGGGAGCCGATTCGCTGGGAGACGCCTTCTACCCACTCTACGAACGTCTGTTTTCAGAGGACAGCGAGTTCGTCGGCGATCTGGAGACGAAGCTCGCACAGGCCCGAATGGCCGACACCGTCGAACTGTACATATCGCGAGCGCTGGCGATCGGAACGATCACCGGTGTCTCGCTGTGGATCGTCGGTACGCTGCTCGGCTACCTGCTGTTCGCGACCGGTATGATCGATCTCGGCTCCGCAGTCATCGTTCAGAACGTCTCTTCCGGCGTCGCCGACGTACTGAAACTGCTCCGGGTGCCGTTGCTCGTTCTGGTGACGGGACTGGTGTTCGGATCTTTAGGATTCGTGATGGGGTTCGGCGTGCTCATCGCCGTTCCCTACTCGCGGGCCTCGACCCGCAAGCGGGAGATCAACATGCTCCTGCCCGACGCAGTTGCGTTCATGTACGCCCTGTCGGTCGGCGGACTGAATCAACTCGAAATCCTCCAGGCGATGGCGGAGGCCGACGACACATACGGTGAGGTGTCCCGCGAGTTCAAATCCATCGTTCAGGAAACGCAGTACTTCGACACGGACTATCGGACAGCGATCCGAAATCAGGCGCTGTCGACTCCCAGTGACGAACTTGCGCAGTTCCTGACGGACATGCTTTCGATCGTCTCCAGCGGTGGGAACATGCAGGCGTTCCTCGACGACAAGAAGGACAAGCACATGCGCACCGCCAAGCAGCAACAGGAGATGACCCTAGAGACCCTGGAGCTGTTCGGGGAGATGTACATGACGCTCTCCCTGTTCCCGCTTCTCCTCATCATCATTCTCGTCATCATGATGATGATCGGCGAGGCCCAGTCGATGATGATCTACGCAACGGTCTACGCGCTCGTGCCACTGACCGGGCTCGGCTTTCTGGTTCTAGTTTCGACGGTCAAACAGGACGAGGTTGGTGACGGCTTCCTGATGCCGGGGAGCGGTAGCGAACGCCTCCGTCAGCAACAGCGGAGCGGGCTGCTCAATCTCGGCCTCGTCGAGACGTTCACGGGTGAGTACAGCGTCTTCGACCGGATCAAGAATCGCGAAGGAAGCTACGAGGCCACGCAGATCATCAAGAAGCCGCATCTGTTCTTCCGGGAGAATCCGCTTTACACGCTGGCGATTACGGTCCCTCTCGCGCTGGTAGTCGTCGGGACTGCGATCGGAACCGGGTCCGCGCCGACGACCTGGCAGGGAATGATCGACGCGCCAGTCTGGGGGACCTTCCTCTTCGTCTACCTTCCCGCCTACATGGTGCTCGTCCCACTGACGGTCTTCTACGAGTGGAACGTTCGCTCGCGGTACGGGGTCACCAACAACCTCTCCGACAACCTTCGGAAGCTCTCTAGTGCGAACGACACAGGGCTGACGCTCTTGGAGTCGTTCTACACCGTCGCGGACACCACCTCCGGGAAGCTCGCAACCGAGTTCCAGACGATGCACGCGAAGGTCAACTACGGAATGAGCCTCCGCGAGGCACTCGTCGAGTTCAACAACAAGTACCACATTCCGCGTCTCGCACGCACAGTCAAACTCATCAGCAAGGCTCAGGAGGCGTCCAGCCAGATTACCGACGTTCTCCGTACCGCAGCGACTGCCAGTGAGAATCAAGACGACATCAACCGTGAGCGGAAATCCAGGACGCGTATGCAGGTCGTCATCATCATGATGACCTTCCTCACGCTGCTGGCGGTCATGGCCATTCTACAGACGCAGTTCCTCGAGACGATGGCCGAGCTGACTTCGGGGACCGATCAGGAGTCACTCGAGCAGGCGGGTGGAAGTTTCAACCTCGGCGCGATCGACCCGTCCGAACTCTCGCTGTTGTTCTTCCACGCGGTCACGATGCAGGCGATTCTCTCGGGGTTCATCAGCGGCTACATGCGCGACGCGGACATCCTGAGTGGCGTCAAATACGTGGTCGTTCTCCTGACCATCGCGCTGTCTGTATGGATGTTCGTCGGATAGCATGAACTCGGACAATCACTCTCGCGGCGATCGCAACCGTGGCCAGACCGCGCAGGACTTCGCCGTCGGAATCGGCCTGTTCCTGCTAGCTGTCGCCTTCGTCTTCGCATTCGTTCCACAGGTCGTCGCACCCTACGACGTCGGGGTGGGTCCGAGCGAATCGGCACAGGCGGACCGCGCAGCGACCCTGATCGTCGGCAATCTCTCGGTCGAGGAGCGGCCTAACGAGATCAACACGTCGCGAATCGACTACTTCGACGGCAGGAGCGTCGGCACGCTCCAGAATCGAACGGGGCTTCCCTTCTCCTCGCGGATCAACGTGACCGTCACCAACGTGACGACAGACGATCTCGTTTGGTCCGGCGGGGCCCTCCACAGAGAGGGTCGGGAGGCAGCCACTGCGACGCGTATCGTTCGAACCAACGATCCAAATACGTGCGAGCCAGCCTGTGAGCTGGTCGTACGGGTGTGGTGAGATGACGGGCTCATCCGATCGGGGTCAGGCGTACACCCTCGAATCCCTGGTCGCTGCACTACTGTTGGTGACAGCGGTGCTGTTCGCTCTCCAGGCGGTCGTCATTACGCCCACGAGTGCGGGAGCGCAGGACCGTGACGTGCAGTCCCAGCGCCATCAGGTGGCCAGTGACCTGCTCACCACTGCCGCGAACGACGGTGAGCTCTCGCGACTCGCTCGATACTGGGACTGCTCCGACGGTGGATTCGCCGACGCCAGCGGAACTGACACCTGGGTCCCACGGGATGGATATCCATCTGATGAGGTTCCGATCGACGATTTCGGATCGGCGATAAATCAGACGTTCGACGCAGGTACGCGATACAACGTAGAGCTCGTGTACGCCAGCGGAGACGAGCAGAACGTGTCTCGAATCGTCTACCAGGGGACGCCAGGATCCGACGTCGTCACAGCATCACATACGATAGCGCTGACCGATGGCCAGCTGGTGACGGGGCCGAATTACGATGACACTCAGATCCAGAACTGTGGATCACCCCCGATCAAGAATATGGACGATTCGAGTAACGTGTACAATGTCGTCGAGATAAGGGTGGTGCTATGGTGAGCGACGAGCGCGGCCAGCTCATCCTGGTGGGTGCCATCGCGATCGCACTGGTGGTTCTTGGACTCGTGCTGATAGTCAACACCGCACTGTTCACGCAGGTCGTCGGCTCGGAGGGGACGGTAGAGTCGGCGAAGGAAGGTGGCGTTACCGGGCAAGAAGTTGGAAACGCGATGGGGGCAGTTATCGCCGAAGAGAACCGAAACGGGAACCCTGTCTCCTCGACCGACTTCGAGGGAGTCGAACGTGGCTTCCGCAATCAGTCACTGGAGAGCACTGGCTCCTTTGTATCGTTGGAGTACCTCACCGACAACGAGAACGGCACACTCATCGAACAATCGGGAGGTCCTCTCATAGACAAAGATAACAATCCCGACTGGGACCCGGTTACAAACGGGGACATTGGGGAGTTTCTCCTGACCCTTGATACGGTCAGCAGTGATCCAGAAACGTTCACGATCACCGTCGATCCCACTGGTCCTGGCTCTTCCAAGACGCTCTCTGTAAGCGTCAACGGGCCAAACAAAATTGAACTATCAGGTGGAAGTGTGTCTGGCTGTTCGGCTATCGATACGTCGGATAGATCTGTTACCATCGATGTTCGACACGGTGTGGTGTATGGGGCCGGTGGCTGTGAATTCGACCTCTTCAGTGGTATCGAAGAGCCGTTCAGCGTCGAATTTTCCGGAGGCGAAAACATGGACGCCACCTACTCAATTGCAACTGACCAGACATCGTTCTCCGATCCAGACCATCCTGGGGGATATTCGATCATCTGGTCCTTCGAGTACGCGTTCACGTACGACTCGCAGGACGCCACTGTCGAGAGCGAGGGTAGGGTGATCGACGTCTATGACTGACGAACGTGGCGTCTCGATTACGGTCACGCACGTGATGACCATCGGGATCACGACGATTCTGATCGCCGGCCTCCTGCTCGGCGCCGGCAACATGCTCGAGGACCAGCGGCGGACCACCGGCGATCAGGAGCTTCGGACGATCGGCGACCGGGTTGCCACGGAGCTGGTGACCGCCGCGGACCGTGGTAACCGAACCAACGCCACGGTCCTGGTTCGATCGAGTCAGCCCGGTTCGTCCGTCGGTGGCAGCTATCGCGTCACACTGACTGACAGCACGGATTGTTACCAGGGATCGGGCTACGACGGTTGCCTCGAACTGAACGCCTTCGCAGAGAATATCGACGTCGAGGTACCGGTGAGCCTCCCCGATGGCGTCTCTGTCGAAGGTGGATCCGCGCAAGGTGGCCGCATCGTCTCGGTGTACAACCACTCCGATTATACGGTGACGATCCGAGGTGACGGCACATGAACGATCGCGCCGTCAGCGAGGTGATCGCGTTCGTTCTCATCTTCTCGATCGTGATTACGTCCGTGGGGCTGCTCTACACGGCCGGGTTCGGTAGCATCGATCAGATACAGGAAGACGAAACCGATCGGAGTGCCCAGCGTGCGTTTAGCGCGTCAGCCGTCGCTCTGCAGGATATCCAGCGCGGACAGGGTGAACACCGGGCGTTCGACGTCGAACTCTCCGGGCGGACCATGGCGGTCAACGAATCCTTGAATCTCTCCGTCTACGTCGACGGTTCGTACGAGGCGTCCGCTACAGGCGGCCTCGTCTACGGTCTGGGGGCGGACACGAAGATTGTCTATCAGTCTGGAGCGGTGATCCGCAGCGACGGACCGGACTCCCAGACCGTGATTCGTGGGCCGGAGTTCACGTGCAGGGACAGCCACGCAGTTGTGTCGATCGTGTCGATCGACGGCCCGTCTGGTGCCGTGTCGAGTGACGGGTCCATCGAGATCCGCGCCGACGGGCCACTTCCTGGTGATGAAACACTGCTCACTGCGACGGACAGTGCGTCAAAGGTCAGCGTCGAGTACGATGGCACCCCGTACGATGACGCCTGGCAGCGGTACTTCGACGATCAGGGATGGGATACTGTAACTGACGAAAAGGCGACCTGTACTGTCGACGACGTGGCCGTCCGTCACGTTCCGATCGACCTCGAGTTCGCTGGCGTCTAGATCGCTGGCTCCTCTTTTCAGCGGTTTCGGAAATCAGATATAGCGCTACGAACGAAACCGCAGGAGTAGTCGTCCGTCCTCAGGCCGTCGTCGCGTCCCGTGCCTTCTCTGCTTCGGCCTGCACGAGATACTCGCGGTCGTCGGCGTACTCGCTCGCTTTCGCGAGCGCGTCGTCCGTTCCGATCTGTACGAGCGCCCAGGCAGCGGACGCTCGAACGGAACCGGATTCGTCGTCGTCCAGCACGTCGGCGAGTGGGTCGATCGCCCTCGTGTCGCCGATCAGTCCGAGTGCGCGGGCCGCAGCAGATCGCACCTCGGCGTCGTCGGCGACGAGCTGGTCGGCGAGGGGCTGGACCGCGTCCTCGCTCCCGATCTTCCCGAGCGCCTGGAACGTAACCTTCTGTAGGCCGACGTCGGCGTCGACGTACTCGAGCAGCGTATCGACCGGTTCCTCGCTGCCGATCGTCCCGAGCACGCGGATCGCGTGCTTGTCGCGCTTCTCGGCGCGGGCGAGCATCTCGTCGAGGGCCTCCTCGGGCCCCATTCGTTCGAGAGCGTCCATCGCGTGCTCTTCCATGAAGTCCGAATCGAACGTATCCAGGGCCAGCAGAATTGGCTCGGCCTCGCCGCGCTTTTCGTAGACCTTGAGAGCGCCCCACTCCGGCGGGAAATCCTTGCGGTGTTCGAGGACGTCGTAGTAGCCCTGCGCGTCGAGCTGCTGGCGGACGCTGAGGTCGTCCCACTCCTCGGCGGCATCGAGATCCTCATCGAGGGCGTCCGTCGCTTCGACGAGGGCCGCGATCGCGTCGGCGTCCTCGTCGGGATCGAGATCGGCCTTCTCCACGCCAGCGGCGACGTCGTCCAGAGCCTCGGCGGCGGAGTCCAGATCGTCGCCGCTCGAGGACGGTGCGTCGACGTACTCGTCGACGCCGTCGAGGTACGACTCCACGGCTTCGTGGACCTGCTCCTCACCAGTGTCGGTCCACTCACCGGATTCGATCGCGTCGACTGCGTCCTCGATCGAGGTGACGATGTCTTCGGCGTAGGGTCCACGGGCGTCTTCGAGGTCCCCTGTCACCGATTCGATCTCGTCGGCCAGCTCCTCCGCCGCCGGTGTCTCGTCTTCGTCGTCGGGCTCGGGGAGGTCGGCTGCTTCGACGTCGGCCTCGAGAGCGTCGATCCCATCGGCGACGTCGTCGAGATCGGCCTCGGTTTCGGCGGCCTCGAGTTGCTCCTCGATGGCTTCGAGTCGCTCGCGCAACGACTCCACGGTTGGCTCCTCGTCGCTCATTGGATACACATCTCGCCGGATTCCTTCTAAGCGTTTCGTTCGGAGGGTTTCCACTGCCTCCGGTGGCGAGGCGTTCGTGGCGTTGGTGCTACTCGACGAGATGGGGGATCGGGAACTGCTCGCGCCAGTAGAGCCACGGGCCGAATACGAGATAGGCCAATCCGAGAAACAGGAGTGCCCAGGGGAACGTTCGCTTGGCAAGCAGTGGGGCAATTACGGCCATTGCGTGTACGACGCCCATCACGAGCGCGTCGCGTGCGAGGAGATCGGGGTACCGTAGCGGGGAGAGCATCAAGTAGACGAACGCTGCGGTGATGACGAGCAGGATGTCGGGTCGGGTGATCCCCGTCAGGATTGCGGCGCCGATGAGCGTCGCTGCGAGAGTAGTCTGGACGCCCTCGGTGTAGTCGTCCTCGGTGTCGTAGGCCGTGTAGAGCGCGAGTCGTGTGATTGCGGCGCCGACGAACAGTGCGGGGAGGACGAACGCGACGATCGCCCGGGGCTCGGTGGACTCCAGCGGGACGATCCCCCACTCGCGGGCGGCGACAGCGTACACCAGCACTGCTGGTGCGATCGCGAAGGACACGACGTCAGCCAGTGAATCGAGATACGGGCCAACTTTTGTCCCGCCGCGCCAGCGTGCGACGACGCCGTCCAGCCCGTCGAGAATCGCCGCGAGCAGCAGTAGCCTCGCGGCTGCCCAGGCGTCCGTCGTCGCGACGAGGATCGCCAGAAATCCCAGCAATGCGTTGGCGACGGTAACCGCATCGGCGAGTCCCGTCCTGCCAACGAACCGCGGGAGCATATCGAATCGGTATCATGGGGTCGCCTTACCCCTTTCCGTTTGACGAGCGGGACTTGTCCTGCCGTCGACAGCGGCCTGTCCACGCGAGTCGATCGGTGTTGCACGGGCCATCGTCGCCGTCCCGTGATACTGCGGCCCGCCGCAATCTCGGATCGGGCCCCATTTGGTCGTCCACTTCGAACCCTCTCTCAATGCACCGTCGGGCGTACCTCGCAAGCGTCGGTGGCGCCATAGCGGCGACGAGTGGGTGTTTCGGTCTCTTCGAGGGTGACTACGATGTCGGAATGTCGCCGACGGATTTCGAGCCCCAAACGCTCACCGTCGAGGCCGGTACCGAGGTCGTCTGGAAGAACACGAGTTCGCGTGGCCACACGGTGACGGCCTACGAGAATGCCATCCCAGCGGATGCGGCCTATTTCGCGACGGGCGGTTTCGAGTCCCAGGCCGCTGCACGGGACGCCTGGAACACGCTCGGCGAGGACGGCATCATCGGCCCCGGCCAGACGTTTTCGTACACCTTCGAGATCCCCGGCCGGTACGAGTACTTCTGTATTCCACACGAGTCCGAGAAGATGTTCGGCTCGGTCGTCGTGGAGGAGTAGCGGTCACTGCTCGCGCCACGATTCGCACTCACACCCCGGGGTCTTTCCTCCCGGGCCGGCCGTTCGAATCAGATCGGCAGCTCGTGGTCGAGACCGAACGCAGATTGCTCGTCCCACAGTGCCCAGAGCGCAACGACCGCGACCACGAGCGTGATGGAGAGAACGCCGACGCCGGAGAGAAGCGCCCAGATGCCGGTGACTGCTTCGAATCCGAGGAGTCCGACTGCGCCGTACCAGCCCCAGCTCTTCACGTTCCAGAGTCCGTAGGCGATCGCGATCGAAGCACCTGCGATCGCGAGGAAGACGGTACCGAGTATCGCGCCGAGTCCGGCCAGCCCGGCCATACCAATGTCGCCGAGCTGTGAGGACGCCACGAACAGCGACAGGCCACTCAGTACGGAGAGCACGCCACCGACCGCGAAGAGGCCGCCGACGAGTTTGGTCTTCTGTGGTGTTTCGGTTCGGTTCCGCGCACTGCGTCTCCCTGTGGACATGCACCGATGGGTCGCCTCGGTATCTGACTTGAAGCTGTGGACACCGAGCTGACAGTGAATGGGGTGGGCGAGGGGTGAGGAAGGTGCAGACAGTGGATGAGCTAGAGACATCTCTCTGCCTCGTGCGTACGAATGAAGAAAGAAGTCGGGCCCGTCAGATTTCGACGTCTTCGTCCTCGACGTCGACGGCGGCCTCTTCCTCTGCTGCGACCTCTTCGGGTCGTGCCTCGAGCGTGGCCTTCTGGATCTCGACCCGCCGGAGCGGGTAGATCGTCTTCGCCTCGCCGTAGATCGCACTGGAGAGGCGGCCCTCCACGACGGAGTCGATGAGCGCTTCGAAGGTGCGCTCCTCGCCGGCCTCCTCGATCATGTCGATCATGACGCGTCGGATCGCCTTCTCCTGGCTTGCGTCCGCCTTTTTCGTCGTGAACGCGACGGGCTGGATCTGCACGCGGTAGTCGTCCGTCGTAAGGACGGTGACGTACGCCTCGACCTTCGAGGCACCGCGGCGCACGAGGCTGCGCAGGTAGTCCCGCGTGAGCTCGTGGCTGATGAACTCCGTGTAGGCCGCGTCGCTGCCGACGTCGTTGATCTTGAACGTCAGCTTGGTGTTGTTCTCGCCGGCGTCGTCCTGCAGATCGCCGAGCGTGGTTTCCACGGTCCGTCCGAGGACCTGGTCCGATTCGTCAGCGGGGGTTTCGCCGAGCTCCGCCCGGTCGAACTGCTCCGGGGCGTGCACGGTGTACCACCGCTTTTCCTGTCGTTGTCGTGAGACTGATCGCTCGCTCATTGTGTATCTGTGTTCGTTCGGTTGGCGTGCTGTTCGTCGGTGACGGATGCCTGTCCGTTCGGTCGCTCCGGTGTGCTCGGTGGCGTCGAGTCGTCTCTGCTCGCGTTGTCGACCGTCGTGGTCGCCACGTCGAGTGCGACGACGTAATCGTCGATGGTCGCCTCGAGACCGCCGGTCGTCTCCCGCTCGATCGTGGTGACGACGCGCCCGTCTTCGACGCGCGTGTCGATTTCGTCGGTGTCGTCAGGCGCGATCGCCGCGGCGACGGTCTCCGGCGAATCGACCTCGCTGGTGATCGTCGCTCGGCGCGCGTTGAGCAGCGACGAGGTGTCGGCGTCGGTCGCCGAAACACGATTACGGTCGGTCATCGTTCCTCCCTGACGGCCTCGACGATGGCCGTCTCGGTCGTGGTCTCGAGTTCTGTCGGGTCGCGAACGACTGCGTAGCGGGCAGTGACGTCGACGTCGCCGCCAGCGGTCGCTGCAACGGCCTCGATCGCAGCCGTCGCGTCGTCGTCCCGGGTCCCAACGACGATCGCGTCGTCGCCGATCGCGAGCGCGACCGGTTCGGGCGATCGTGCGTCGCGCGCGAGTGCTGCCACGATCTCCGGTGGTGCGTCGCCTGCCTCGTAGACTGCGACGCCGTCGTAACGCGTGGGATCGGCATCGGCAAGCGCTGCGTGGGTCGCGGTGCTCGCCTCGCGCCACGCGGATCGCACCGCGTCGATTCCGACGTCGCCGACGGCGTGTGCGGCGGCGATACCGGGCGAGACGACCGCGGTGGCCGAGAGCAGATCCGCGTACCCCTCGAGCGTCGGTACCGGATCCGCCACGTGGTGGGGCCGGAGCACGCGCTCGACGGCTTCAGCGGTGATCTGCGGTACTGGCCCCTCGGTGGCCGTGACGGCGACGAGGGACGCGACCGCTCGACGCTGCTCGTCGGTGAGATCGCTCGCACGCTCGCGGTCGTCGGCGTCGAGGCCGACCTCCGCGAGTACGTCCGCAGTTGCAGCCATGTCGCCAGAGAACTCGGCGTGCATCGACGTCGAGTGGGTGAGCCCGTCGACGAGGTCGTCGGTGGCCAACCCCACGCCGTCCTTGCGCTCGAGTCCATCGGACTCGGCGCGTTCGAGCAGTGCCGGCGCGGCGTCGGCTGGGAGTTCCCCAGCCGCGACGACGCCGGCGAGGCCGAGTGTCGGATCTGGATCGACGCCGAGCTCGGTCGCGATTTCGACGGCAGCGACCGCTGCGGGTCGCTCTGCACTGTCGAGCGTAAGTGCCGCGCCAGGAACTGGGCCGATCGCAACCGTCACTGCGTCGGGATCGCCCGCGTCGACCCGTTCCGTTCGCCGGTCGGCCGTCGCCGTGGGCGAGACCTGGATCGGGACGTCGATCGATCGGAGCGCTCGCGCGAGGACGCCTGCCGCAGCGACGGCGTCCCCGTCGCGTCGGATCACCAGCCGCACCAGGGGCGCCTCCCGGAGCGACGCGGCTGCGTCGCTCGCGGCGGGGGCGGTCCCTACGGTGTGGCTGGCGGCAGGCATCGTTACTCGAGGAGTTCCGCAGCGTTCTCGTAGGTGTAGGTGAACTCCTCGTCGATCTTGTCACCGCGGTAGTAGTCGACGAGCCGGCGGACCTTCGACTCCGTATTCTGGAGTGCTCGGCGGTTCTGGTGGTCCTGGCCGTTCTCCTCCATGTGCTCGTTCAGGCGAACTGCCTGTGCGAGGAGGTTTCGGAGGTCCTCCGGAATGTCGTTCTCGACGTGGTTGTTCTCCATGATCTCGGTGACCTTGGAGCCAGTTGCCGCCTTCACGTCTGGGATCGGCGTGCCCTTCACGCCCTCGTCGCGGAGCTTCAGACCGATCTGGGAGGGGTCGTGCCCCTGCTCGGCCAGCTCCACGACGCGATCCTCGACGTCGTCGGCGTCCACGTCACTCCACTCGGGCGGGTCGTCGTCCGCGGGCCGGTCTGAACCGGACGATCCGCGGCGTCGTGAGTGCATTCGTGCCATAGATTGATAGGAACGGCACAACCGCACGAAAGCCCCGACGGCGAAACCAAGTCCCACAGAACTCGTGGGTCTCGAAACGCTGTCCGGGTGCACTTCCGCAATCCCAAGCCGTGCGTGGCGGAAAGACGCTCCGCGAAGACACGCGGCGGCGAGTCGGATTTGCGGCCGTGCTGTTCCCAGTAGTCAGTACCTCTGGACCGTCCTAAAGGGTTTCTACTCGGCCGTAGCGGGCAGACTGCCCTTCGTCGGTCCGATCCGGCCGGCCGCGGTCCACGACAACGGCCGACACTCGGGATCGTTTTCGAGGGGTTTATCAACGACTCCGGTGGTATAATTCGAATGCGGGCTCGTAGATCAGTGGTAGATCACCCCCCTGGCACGGGGGAGGCCGCGGGTTCAAATCCCGCCGAGTCCACTCGTTTCCTTCGCTCACTCCGTTCGCTCAGTCACTCGTAGACTCGGCGTACCTCGCAAACGCTTCGCGTTTGCTCAGTCCCGCCGAGTCCACCACTGAGAAGTCAGCCTCGGGATGCTCTATGAGAGTGGACGATCTCAGTGTGCGGAAACCTCGGAGACGACGTTGAGGACGTAAACGCCGCCGAGGATCAGTCCGATACCGAGCACGCCCGCGGGATCGATCGTCTCGTCGAAGACGACGACCCCGATCGCGGCGATACCGACGATGCCCAGCGCGGCCCACGTCGCGTACACCGCGCCCACGGGGAGTTCTTCGAGCGTCAGCGAGAGGAGATAGAATGCCAGACCGTAGCCGAGGACGACCGCCAGACTGGGAAGCGGGTTCGAGAACCCATCCGAGAGTTTGAGGGCGGTCGTTCCAACCAGCTCCGAGCAGATTGCACCGGCAAGCAGCGCATAGGGATGCATACTACCTGATGCACTGCCGGTGATACTGACGTTTCTGCAATCGGCCCCAACTTCCGGTCCGTTGCAGTCCGCACAGTCGCAGGACTCGCGAAAGCGGCACGAATTTTAGGCAACTGGCCGGAAACGACGTGTTATGACGGCGCTCTCCGAGCTCGGTCTCTCGAGCTACGAAGAGAAGGTGTATCGTACGTTGCTGGTGACGGGAGCGACGACGGCGTCGGATCTCTCGGCGGCAAGCGAGGTCCCTCGCGGTCGCATCTACGACGTCCTGAACGGTCTCGAATCTCGACAGCTCGTTCGATCGCAGGCCAGCGAGCCGACGCGCTATCTCGCCGTCGAGCCGGATACCGCCGTCGACAGGCTGCTCGACGAGCGCGTTCGCGAACTCGATCGGGAGCGGGATCGGTACCGGGAGGTGGCCGACGCTGCTCGCTCGAACCTCCTCCCGGAGCCACCGGCGGACGGCAGCGTCTGGCTGGGATCCCTCGGCAGTGACGCGATGAGCAGTGCGCTGGAGGAACACACGCGGACCGCGACGGACTCTATCCACGCCCTCGTGGGGCCTCCTTACGAGTACGCGTCGTGGGAGACCCTCCAGAAGGAGTTCGATTCCTTCTTCGATGGCGTGGCTACCGACGTCGAGATCTCGCTGATCGTCACGGATCGAGTGCTCGACCTCGTTCCGGAGTCGTTTCCGGATCTCCTGGCGGCGCAGTCGGCGAGCGTCGACGTCAGAGTGCGTCCGGAGATTCCACTGTCCTTCGACGTCGTCGATCGAGCGTCCGCGACCATCGACGTGCTCCATCCACGATCACCCGCCGATCGGCTCGGCGTCGTCGGCGTGAACGAGGCCGAGATCGTCGAGGAGCTCGAAGCGCAGTTTCAGGCGTGCTGGGCGGATGCAGTGCCGTTGCCAGAGTGACCGCTCGGATCTGACTGCAATCGAAGTGAGAGCGGGCGCGAGTTCGCTATGTCTCGCCGGTCGGCCCACACGCAGCTTTGCATCTCGTTCCGAGCGATCGTCGAAAAATAGCGGGAGGTAGATTTGAACCTCGCCGAGACGGTCGCCTCGCTATGCTCGACGCTGCGACTCGTCTGGCTCAAATCAAATCCGAACTATTTCTCGGCGATCGGCTCACTCGTCGCTTCGCTTCTCGTTCGCTGTGATCGCCGAGAAATAGCGGGAGGTAGATTTGAACCTGAGGCAGACGATCCGACTCACTCCCGTCGGTCGCTCGCCGGCTGCGACTGCCAGGGTTCAAATCTACGGGATCTATTTTCAGCGAACGGCTCGCTCCTCGCTACGCTCGTCGTTCGCGTTGTTCGCTGAAAATAGCGGGAGGTAGATTTGAACTACCGATCTCCGGGTTATGAGCCCGGCGGAATCTCCTGGCTATCCCATCCCGCTACCGATCAGTATCGCTGTTTGCCCATTAAGGGTTGTGATTCCCAGACGGCGTGCGAATCGCTATCGGTGTGTTCGCCACGTGAACAGGTTTTCCATCGTATAGTTGACAATGAACCCAGTCGCGATACCGGCACCGTTCGCGAGGACGTAGGAGACGTCGTACTGGACTGTCAACACGGCGAGAACCACGGTCGCGACGGCCAGCCCACCGAGGCGAACGACGTTCGAGGTGAGGAGTCGCCGAAAGACCGCGACGAGATCGTTCGCGCCCCACGAAGCGAACGTCCACCGCTCGTTGATGACGAACATCACCACGATCGCGGTCTCCGCGCTGACGATCTTGGCGACGACCGGTGAGGTGGAAAACAGCTCGACGAGCCCGATCAACACGGCGAAGTCACAGGCAGTGCCGACGGCACCGACAGCCATGAACTGCCAGAGCCGGTTGAACTTTAGTGTCTCCCGGAGTGCGCTGGAGAGTTCTACCATGCCATCTCACTTCCCGTCTGCCAGTCGATCGAGGAGCGGTCGTTTTCCTGTACTACCGAGCATCGTCCGTCGCTGCGCACGAAGGAGCGCCGCGCCCAGGGCCGCTGTCGTCGAAATCGGGCCGACCGTGGATCCGGGCCGATCCGCCCACGACACCGGCACCTCCACCACCCGGAGATTGTGCTGTCCCGCTGCAGCTATCAGATTGACGTCCCAGCCGAACCCGGGCTCGTAGAGGTCGCCACGGACGAGCGCCCAGCTCTCCGCGTCGATGGCCTTCGCTCCACACTGGTAGTCGAAAAGCGGGACAGATAGCAGTCGCCGGCCTAGCCAGGCGAATCCGTCCCCCAGAGTCCCGCGGAGTCTCGACTGCGTGTTCGAGACGGTTGCCTCCGGATGGCGTCTGGATCCGACCGCGAGATCTGCGCCCCCGGACCGAAGCGCTTCGACGACGCGCCCGACGCTCCCGACGTCCGTACTGCCGTCGGCGTCCAGAAAGCAGTAGTCGTCCGTACCGAGCGCTTCGAACCCTGCCGTGATGGCTGCTCCCTTCCCTCGTCGGTGATCCGACACTGAGACGGTCGCGGGAAGCGCACTGACTTCGTCGCGGACCGTTCCGCTCGGATCGTCGAGCTCGATCCGGATCGTGGCGGGATCGAGCGACGCGAGCGAGTCCACGTATGCGGCCAGCTGCTCGACGTCGGGATCGTAGGCAGGTAAGACGACCCCGAGTGAGCGTTGCATTCGTTCGAGTCGGAGGTCCGCTTCGTGAAAATCCTTCTGCACACCTGGGGCGTCCCCGGGGTGTCTTGCCGGCGTCCTGCCTCTGCTGTCGTTTCGCCCCATCTCCTTCTCGTCTGGGCCACTCTCCTCTCTCTCTTTTTGCTGGTTCCTCGCTTTTCTCTGCTGTTATCCCGACCCTCTCAAATCTGTGTTTACGCCGTCAGCGCACGATCAAAACTGGGGGAACGTGTACTATCGCTCGACCAGTTCGATCTCGTGGCCGTCGCAGTCTTTCGTGAACGCGTAGTTGTAGTCACAGGACTCCGGATCGCGGTAGTCGTCCGCGTCCCGACGCATGAGCGTCTCCCAGTCCGCTTCGAGGTCGTCGACCCGCGCGGCGAGGTGGCCCCACGAATCGCCCATCTCGTATCCATCGCCGTCGTAGTTGTACGTCAGCTCGACGGTCATCGCCTCCTCGGGAGCGTCGCTCGGTGCCATGAAGTACAGCGCGAACGAGTCGTGCTCGGAGCGACGGACGAGCTCGTAGTCGAGCGCTCGCTGGTACCAGCCGATCGCTTCCTCGGCGTTCTCGACTCGAATCATCGTGTGATCGAGCGACCAGCGCGCACCGTAGTCGCGCTCGACGATTTCGATCTCGTGGCCGTCCGGATCTTTCACGAAGGCGTACTGGCCACCGCAACTTTCGGGATCGCGGTAGTCGTCGACGCCGGCCTCCATCAGCTCGTCGTAGGCCTCGTACACGTCGTCGACGCGGACGGCGATATGTCCCCAGGCGTCGCCCATCGTGTAGCTCCGGCCGTCGTGGTTGTACGTGAGTTCCAGTGTTGCGTCGTCGTCGCTTGCGCCCCCCGGGGCGAGGTGAACGTTGGTGAACGTCTCGGCGTCCCAGCGGCCCACTTCCTCGTAGCCGAAGTGATCCTGATAGAACGCCATCGATTCCTCGAGGTCCTCGACGCGGCACATAACGTGATCGAGTACTCCGACCATGGGGTCGCTCCGCCCTCGCGGCAGGAAACGGTGTCGCCAGCGGCGGCGCGTGCGGGGTTCGTGAGTACGTTCGAAACGCGATGGAGCGGTTCCGGGTCGTACGCAGTTACACGTTCACGTTGTAGCCCCGGAGGTCGTCGAGCGCGTCCATCTGCGCGTCGCGCGCTGCTGCCTTACCGTGGAATCCCGTAAGCGAGTCGAGCCGATTTTTGATCGCCCGCGTACATGCGTCGATTTCGTCGAACCAGTCGAATCCGGACTGCTTCATCAAGAAGTGGATCGTGGTCCAGTAGCCAACGGGGAGTGGATCTTCCTCGGAGGTTTCGCCGACGGCAGGAAGGCGGCCGTCGAACTCTTCCAGCACGTTGAGCGTCATGCGCGACGCCAGCGGGCGGAGTCGATAGGCGCGATCCCCGCCTCGCTTGCCGAAGTTCTCGATCGCCTTCTGTCGGGCGTTCTCGTACTCCGGATGGAACCAGGTCACGTCGTAATCGAGGAAGCCACTGAGGTCGAGGGCGTCCCAGCGATCCTGTTCATCCTCGAGGAGCTGCTCAATCGCTGGTTCGCCGTTGAGGACGAGCACCACGCCGCCGCCCTCGAGCGTGTTCCCACCTTCCAGTTCGAGCGGTCCGTGGTCGCTGGTGTTCCCGAATCGCCAGAACCAGGCGCGGTCGAAGGCGTCGTGAGACTGATAGTGATCCCACGCGTCGACCATGTACGACTGAAGGAACGTTTCTTCGGCTGCACGATCCGCCAGATCGAATGTTACCTGCGCGCTCCGCATGGCGTCAACGGTCTGCCGTTCCGTTGATATACTTTCTCCCGCTACTTCCGCAACACGAGCCGCAGCACGTCCTCGTCCTGGAGTTCGTGGGTCAGGCCGACCTGTTGCTCGTCGTGTTGCGCGCTGGGTCCAGTCACGCGACTCATCCGGTAGCGGTCGTCGAAGCCCAGCTTTTCGACGGCGTCCTCGACGGTCTGGCCTTCCCGGAGGACCAGCGGCTCGTCGTAGTCGACGCCCCGTCCGGGTTTGTCCATGTAGACGCGGATGAGTCCGAGCTCCTCCCAGAGACGCTCCTTGAACGAGTCGAGCCCCTTGTCCTCCTCCGCGCTGATGAAGATCGCCGCCTCTGGATCGATGTCGCGTTCGCGAAGCCCCTCTTTGACCGTGTCGACGTAGCTCGGATCGATCAGATCCGCCTTGTTGACGACGGTGAGCGAGTCGACGTACTCCCGGTTCTCCATCACGCCGTCGATCAGCCGGTCGATCCCGACCTGTTCGTTGATGACGACGTCCGCGTTGACGTAGCCGTGTTCTCGAACGACGTCGACGACCGTCTCTTCGTCGAGATCGAGATCGACACTTGCGGTGATGTCGATGCTTCCCTTGCCCTTCCCGGTGACCGACACCCGGGGGGGCTCCTGGTCGACGCGGATCTTGTTGTTGTAGAGCTCGTCGGCGAGGAGATCGTACTGCTGGAGTTCGAACGGCGAGAGGACGTAGACTATGAGATCGGCGGAGCGGACGACGGAGAGGACCTCCTGCCCGCCACCGCGGCCGCCGGCTGCGCCCTCGATGAGCCCCGGAACGTCCAGTAGCTGGATCGAGGCGCCGCGGTAGTCCAGCATACCGGGGTTGACGTCGAGCGTCGTGAACTCGTAGGAACCGACCTCGCTCTCGGCGTTCGTCAGCGCGTTGAGCAGCGTCGACTTGCCGACGCTGGGAAAGCCCACGAGCGCGACGGTAGCATCGCCCTGCTGTTCGACGTGGTAGCCACCGCCACCGCCAGAGGATTGCTGTCGCTTCGCGTACTCCTCTTTCTTCTCAGCGAGCTTCGACTTCAGCCGGCCGATGTGGGCCTCCGTCGACTTGTTGTACGGCGTCTCGCTGATCTCCTCGCGGAGCTCCTCGATCTCCTCCTCGAGCCCCATCTTCGGAGGTGCTTACGCGACCGCCCCGAAAACGCTTCCCATCACAGGCGGTCGGCGTCCTCTCGGTGGCGGGGTCGGTAGAGTGGTGATGCTGCTGTGCGAGCATTGTCAACACGCGACGCCAAGGAGCGAAATCCGACATCCTATAGGCGATGCCGACGGTAGCTACCGGTAGTCATGTCTGCCCCCTCCACCTTTCGAGACAGCACGCAAATCGTACTCCCAGTCGAGACGCTGGAGGGCTTCTGTGCGGAGATCGAGTCGAAGTTCACCGTCACGATCGTCGACGACGGCCCCTGTCGGATCGTGGGGAGTCCAGTCGAGATCAAGAAGGCCAGCGACTTCCTCGCGCGCAACGGAGTGACGATTCCCTGAGCGAGCGTTTCGATCGCGGTGGTCCGGCCACCTGTCTCTCTGCCCTTCTGTCGCTTTCTCTCTACTCTGCTTCCCGCAGTCGGTCGAGAATCGAGAGCGTGCCGTCCGCGTGGGAACCCTGGACGATCTCGTCGGCTGCGGCCTGCGCGGCATCGTCGGCGTTCGCGACGGCGTAGCTTCGACCGACCCGCTCGTACGTCTCGACGTCGTTCTCCGAATCGCCGATCGCGACGAAAGCTTCCGGATCGACGCCGATCGAAGCGGCCACGATTGCGAGCCCTTTCCCCTTGTCCACGTCGGGCGATTTGACGTGGAACGCGTAGCCGGAGTCGACGACCTCGAGTCCGTGCTCGCCGGCGAGCTCCCGCAGCGGTGCTTCGGGCTGGTCGATCTGGACGGCGACCTCCGTCTCCCGCCAGCGATTCAACGGATCGCTGTCGCCCCAGCCGAGATCGTAGCCGGCATCCAGATAGGCGTCGGCGACTGCTCGCGACGCGGCGTCGTCGCCCAGAATTTCGAGATGGTCCTCCGTGAACGCGACGCCGCCATTCTCCGCGACGATGCGGAGCGGCATTCCCAGAAAGTGACAGAGTGCGACCGGGTAGGGAAACGCCTTCCCCGTCGCGATCACGATCGGCGCCGGCCAGTCGTAGAGAGCGTCGAAGATCCGCGGGTCGATCCTGTCGCGGTCGGGGTCGGTGAGCGTCCCGTCGATGTCCAGCGCGAGCGGGGGTACCATCTTGGAGTAGACTGTGTGCGGCGGGGAGAGAAGTGTGGCGATCGAATTCGGGTGTCAGTGGCGGCTAACCGTACGTGACCGCAAACAGCCCGGAAGCCCCCTCCCGCTCGCGCGACCTCACTTGCTGCGCGCTTCCCTCGCTTCGCTCGGTCCAGTGCTTTCGTCGTGAGGCAGCTCGAGCGGTCGGCCCCTTCCATTCCCACCCGGCGGATTTTCCCCTCGCGAAACCCCGGTGGAACGGTTCACCGAGCGCTGAGCGGTTGTCGGATCGCCCAGTAAAAAATCGGTGGTGCCTCAGATCAGCGACGCGCCGTCGAACTCGCTTTGCTCGTAGTCGACTTCCATCAGATCGAGGATGGTCGGTGCGACGTCGAAGAGGTTCGCGTCCGCGATCGTGGCTTCGGGGTCGTCGACGAACAGCGTCGCGTCGTGGAAGTTGTGCATGCCGTTGCGTGGGCCCGTCGTGAACACGTCCTTGCCGCCCTTGAAACCGGATTTGAGGTCGAAGCCGGTGTTCGGGATGACGACGAGGTCGGGTGCGATCTCGTCGTGGGCGCCCTCGAACGCATCCTCGCCTTCGACGACGCGCTCGGCGACCGGAGTGCCGTCCGGTCCTTCGAGCGCCTCGAGCTCGGCCTTGAGCTCGTTCCGGACCGCGTCGTACTCCTCCTCGGGGACGGTCCCTCTCGGCTCGCGCCCCTCGAGATTGAGGTAGAAGCGACCAGGAATTAGCGAGTAAGCGCGCGTCTCGTCGTCGATGTCGGCGAGGTTCTCGTGGTCGTCACCGTCGAAGGAGAGCCAGCCTTCCTCCTGAAGCCACTGGTTGCAGTTGACCTCCCAGTTCAGTTCGGTAAAGCCGTGGTCGCTGGCGATGACGAGCGTGACGTCGTCGGGAAGCTGGTTGCGAAGCTGTCCGAGGTAGTCGTCGAGCGTCCGATAGAACTCGATGAACTCGTCGGCGAACTCGCCGTCCTCGACGTAGTCCTTGAACAGGAAGTGGTTGACCCGATCGGTCGTCATGAAGACGCCGAAGAAGAGGTCCCAGTCGTCTGCGTCGAGGTAGTGCTGGAACGCCTCGAACCGTTTGTCGAGCGTCTCGTGTGCGTCCTCGACGAACTCCGTTCGGTCGTCCTGGTGACCAAGCTTGGCGTTGACGTCGATCTTGTAGCCGATCGACTCGAGATACTCCCGGAGCTCGTCCGGGAACGCGGCCTTGTCCACGCCAGGCGAGAGGAATCCAGACACCATCCGCTGGACGTTGCGCTGTGGCGGGAAGGTCACGGGGACGTTGAGCACGGTCGCCTTGCGGTCGTCCTCGGTGACCCGGTCCCAGACACGCGTCGCCTGGACGTCGTTGCCCATCGGGACGTAGGTGTCGTAGGAGTCGATTTCGCGGTCCTGGAACCCATAGACCCCGGTCTCACCGGGGTTCACGCCGGTCGTGAGGGAGGGCCAGCACGCGCTGGACTCCGGGGGCACGATGCTCTCCATCGCGCCGCCGGCACCTTCCTCGGCGAGGGCGGTGAGATTCGGGAAATCGCCGGGGTTGTCGGCGATCAAGCTCCAGGGAACGCCGTCGATACCGATAAATGCGACTCGCGGTGCGTCGTCGCCGCCGAGCCGGTCGAACAGCCCCATGTGGGCGGCCTACAGGTAGCTGGTACAAAACGCTTGGTTTCGCGCCGCGACTGCCAGCCGTCACCGACTCCGGCCGACTTTGCCGGAGCCAGGTCGATCGTCTGTGAGATCACTGCCGACGCCGTCGCTACGCAGATATCGTCCACTCTCAGAGCCGCGGTTCGAGAATCATCTTGCGGTAACTGTCCGGATTACTCCGCGTCGTCCACCGGTGTGCCACACTCGGGGCACTCCTCGCCGTGCTCGGCGTTCGTTGGCACGACCGTCGGGTGGGCCATCCCGGGCGCGTCGGGGGACCGCTCTTTTGCTGCCATCGAGTACAGGTACGCCTCAAACACTCAAATAATTACCCATAATCATAAAACATGGTCTGCTTGACTTCGATTACTGGAGCGTATCGGTTATGGATTGGCGCGTGTTTTTGCGGGAATTGACTACCTGTGAATGCAGTTGAAGGTGGAAGGGATGTTCCGGTTCTGTGATGTCCACAAGCCTCCAAGCGCTCGGTCCGCCCCGACGAAGCAACCGATGACGAGCGGAGCTCGTCAAGTGGCGGGGGAGACCTCCGGCCACCGCAGGCGAGCATATCCGAGCCGAGGAGCACAGCGAGGCAGGATCGTCGAACGAGAGGGTGATTCCGCGGCTGTTTGCCGTCCAACCCACCTACAACTGCAAACCCAGTAGTCCAGTTGCTCATTAATTCCAAGACCAGTCGACCCAGAGAACAGACCAGTTCTCGCAGGAAGCGATGCCACCCGAACTGGTTCGGGGACGACCTCTCCCGCTGCAGAGCCCACTCTCTAACTACAATGGCGAGCACCTCACAGGACCCAATTTCGGTGACCGATGAGCGACACGATAACTCCTGGTCGGCGAACCTCGAAAAACCCGAGCACGGCGAAGACCTCGATCTCGTGCTCGCGGGTGCTGTCCAGGCCGTCGAGTACACCGTTCCGGGGAATCACGTGAACCTCGTCACCCACGGCGAGCACGGCCATCCCTCGGAGTATCTCTTCGAGCACATCGAGGCCGAGTTCGGGGAGACGATCGAGATCGAGTACGTCGAGCGCTGTGGCTGTGGCGGCCACGTGTCGCGGGTGCAAGTGCTGGCGGAGTAACGATCACAAACATTTGCGGCTTACCAGCCGCGCACGGACAGTTTTCAGACGAGCACGCGTTCGAGTTCCACGACGACGCCCTCGTTCGCGTCCGGATCGCCGACCAGCCGACCGAGGCAGACCGCTGCGCCGTCGGGCGTGTAACAGACGACGAGTGGCGAATCGCCCGCCTCGCCGTCGTCGTCGACCTCGAGTTTGGCGTCGAAATCACCGCTCTCCGGGCCAGATAGGACGCCCGGTGCGTACACCGGTGCACCGTGGGCGACTTCCTCGGCAGCGCTGGGCGCGATCGTGATACCCGGGAGATTTGCCAGCGCGCGTTCGGCAGGAGCGATCACGTCGCGGAGTTCGATGGGCGCCTCGTCCTTCTCCTCCTCCGCTTCCGATTCCTCGTCAGTGGATTCTCCCGACCCCTCGGTAGCTGAGGTGGACGCCGCCTCGCGAGCGTACGCGAGCGCGTCCACGAGATCTTCCATCGTCACGAGATCCGAATCGTCGAACGGCGTCGTGCCGGTCCGACGGAGGTGTCCCATGTGCGCGCCCGTCCCGAGCGCGAGCCCGAGATCGTGGCAGAGCTTTCGGACGTAGGTGCCGCCCTCACAGCGGATTCGGAGGAGTGCTTGTCGGTCCTGCACCTCCAGTACGTCGAGATCGTAGATTTCCCGGACGCGAACGCGCCGTTTGACCGCGCTCTTCCGGGGCGGTTTCTGATAGATCGGCCCCTCGAACTCGGCGACGATCTGTTCGAGATCCGCGGGTGGATCGCCGTGGAGTTCGAGCACGGAGACGTACTCCTTCGCGCCGCGGTGGAGGACCTGTGCGAGTCGCGTGGCGTCGCCGAGCAGCATCGGCAGACAGCCGGTGACTTTCGGATCGAGCGTACCGCCGTGGGCAGCGCCTTCGATCTCGGTGATCGGATTCGCATCCGACGGTCGGCTACCAGCGAGCTCGCCGCTCCCGAGCGCGTCGTTGACGGCATCTCTGACCCAGCCGGCGACTTCGTGAGCGGAGGGGCCGGGCTGTTTGTCGAGGTTGATGACCCCGAAGGAGAGCAACTGCGCCGGCGTACGGTCCTCCGGAGGTCCCCGCATTAGAGATCGAAGCCGACCGGCACCTTCCCCTCGTCCGCTTCAGGGTCGTGGTGCTCGACGGCGGCGGCGAGCAGTTCGGGGACGTCCGCTTCGCCCCAGCGTGCGGTGTTTAGGACGACGTCGTAGATGGAGAGGTCCTCGATGTCGATGTCGTAGTAGTCGAGGTAGCGCTGGGCCTCGCTGGCCTCGCGCTCGATGGTCTCCTCGCGAGCGACGTCGACGGCTTTGTCTTCTCGCTCCGCGATGCGCTCGGCACGGACGGTGACGGGCGCGTCGAGCCAGACGCGGAAATCCGCGTGATCGCCGGAGAGCCAGCCGGCGAGCCGGGATTCCAGCACGAGGTCGTCGGCGTCGGTCGCGATCTCGTGGAGCCGGCGATCGAGGTCACGGTCGATCGCGGGATCGCTCTCGGCTCGGCTGTTGAGCTCCGCCAGCGAGATGTCCTTCTCGTCGGCGAGTCCGCGGAAGATGTCACCACCGCTAGTGTGCTCGAGCCCGAACCGCTCGGCCAGCGCCGCAGCGGTGGTACTCTTGCCGCTTCCGGGTGGTCCGGAGACGGTTATGAACATAGGTAAATTGCGCCGGGCGTGCTCAAAGGCGTTGTGAATAGCTGCGGAGTGGCGGCCCTGCCCGCCACCGAATCAATCGGCCTCCGAGCTGTGGACCGTCGCCCCGGGACCGACGGCAGTCTGATAGGCGCGACATTCGACGCCGCGCTCGTCGAACTCCTCGACCATCGCGCTGGCGATCGCCCGACGTCGACCAGGGTAGCAGGCGGCGATGACGCCCGGACCGGCGCCGCTGACGGTGACACCTGTCGCGCCCGCGTCGATCGCGGCGTCGCGGACCGCTTCGTACCCGTCGATGAGCGCAGCGCGGGCTGGGCTCACGACCTCGTCGTGCATGCCTCGTCCGACGAGGTCGGGATCGTCGCGACACATGCCGACGGCGAGCGTGGCTGCCATCCCGACGGTGTTCACGAGTTCGTCGAGCGAGGCGGTGTCGGGAATCACGTCCCGCGCGTCGCGCGTGGAGACGACCGACTCGGGGAGGCAGACCACCAGCGGGATCCTGGCGTCGACGGATGTGACGCCGACGTCGCCCCCGGCTGCGATCGTGAATCCTCCGAGTAGCGCGGGCGCGACGTTGTCTTCGTGGGCTTCCCCAGAGACGAGCTCCTCACCCTCCGCTGCGATCGGAACGAGATCGCTCCGGGAGTAGCCGCGGTCGTAGAGTTCGTTCAGTGCGAGGGCGGCGCCGGCCGCGCTCGCCGCCGAGGAGCCGAGCCCGGACGCCGGCCGAACGCCCTTGTCAATCCGGATGTGGGCCGGTGCGTCGAGGGCCTTCGCGACTGCGCCGACGGTGTTCCCCTCCGGATCCTCGGGGATGAATCGGCTCCCGACACCGGTCACCTCGATCGAGGTTTCCTCTGCCTTCTCGACCTGGATCACGTCCGCCGGCCGACCGAGCGCGACGCCGAAGACGTCGAACCCGCTTCCGAGGTTCGCACTCGTCGCTGGCGCCCGCACGGTAATCATACGCAGGCGATAGCCCGACGCCTTCAAAAAGCCGTTGGTACGCTCCCCCACGCCGGCACTCATTCGGGGCCTCGTCGCTCCGTTCCAGGCCAGATCCCCTGCTCAGTTTCCGGACTCGACGCCGGGTGCGTCGCCCGCGGAGACGTCTGCCGGCTCGTCCTGGCCACCGACGACGAGGTCGCCGTCCTCGGTCTGGACGTAGGCGTCGTCGGCGAAGCCACCCTCGGCGTGGGGATGCTCGGGATCGTCGAGCTTCGCCGGCGTCGACGGCGCGCTCGGCAGCCCGCCGTCCGGTTCGAACTCGCCGAGCGGGTCGTCGATCGTAATCCCGTGGGTGTCGAAGAACTCGGCGTACCGGTCGTAGTGAGGTTCGAGCTCGCCGATCGGGATCTCCATCATCTCCGTCCAGCCGTGGTTGTAGAAGTCGAAGTTGGCCTGGACGTGCGTGATTTCGCGGGCCTCAGCTTCCGGATAACCGGCGCGGAGTGCTGCGACGTAGGTGTCGGTAGTCGCGTCGAACAGTGCATCGAGGTGCTCGCGTCGTTCCTCCCTGCGTGCCTCCTCGGCCTTGTCGAGGAAGATTCCGGTGTGCATGTCGACGAGCTTGCGTCGCGTGAATCCGCCGACGACGGGCGCGGTGAGCGCAGCTTTGAACGCCCAGTGGCGTGCGTTCTGGCGTAGCTTCATGCCTCTGGAAGGGAGCCGACGGCCTTCAAGATCGCGAAGGGGGTTACCCTCACATGCCTTCAACAGCCCCAGTATACGTGCAAGGTCGCTACCCCGGTCGTGTGCCGTGGACTCACACGCCGTGGATATTCGCGGACGCACGTCACGATCTCCCGTCCAGTAGCTGGGCAATCTGGACGCACGTACGGAAGTGGGGCGCCCCGAGGGCCCGCCGTATTCGCGCGGATAGCAATTCACTTCAAGGCCGACGACTAACGCCACCGACATGGCTGCTTCGTACGTGATCATCGGTGACGGGATCGCGGGAAGTTCCGCCGCGGAAACACTCCGCGAGGAAGATCCCGACGCGGACATCACCGTCGTCACCGATGAGGGGGAGGCACTTTACAACCGTATTCTGATCAAGGAACACGCCAAGGGGAAGCTCCCCGAGGCGCCGATCTCAATCCACGAGCCGGGATGGTACGAGGAGCGCGAGATCGAGCTGTCGCTCAACACCCACGTGACGGAAGTGGATCCCGACGCACACGAGGTCCACACGCACGAGGGCGACGTGCTCGAGTACGAAAAGCTCCTCGTCGCCACTGGTGGGACGCCCAACCAGCTACCCGTCGACAATGCTGGCGCCGACGGCATCCACCACTTCTGGACGTTCAAAGACGCGCGGAATATCCGAGACGCCGCCGAGGCCGCTGACACGGGCGTCGTCGTCGGTGCCGGGCTGCTCGGCATCGACTTCGCCGCGGTCTGTGGCGCCCAGGACGTCGACGCGAACTACCTCATGCGCGGCGAATGCTGGTGGCGCTACGCGCTCAGCGAAGAGGGTGCGGAGATCATCCACGACGGCCTTCGCGAACTCGGCGTTACCCCGGTGTTCGACTCTGGCGTCGATCACTTCGAGGTCGACGACGACGGCCACGTCGAGGCTGCCGTCGACCCCAACGGCGACCGCTACGACGCGGATTTCGCGGGGGTCGCGATCGGCCTCGATTTCAATCTGGAGTTCATGCACGGCACCGGTCTCGAACGCGACGACGGCGTCGTCGTCGACGAGTACATGCAGACGAACCTCGAGGACGTCTACGCCGCAGGAGACCTCACCCGGTTCTACGACACGATTACGAACTCCTACGAGCAAAACGGCTCCTGGGGATCGGCGAAAGAGCAGGGTCAGACGGCCGGGAAGAACATGGCCGCGGACGACGAGGCCGAAGAGTTCCGCTGGGTGTCGTCCTACTCCATCACTCACTTCGATTTCCCCTTCCTCTCCTTTGGCCACCCGACCCGTGGCGAGGAGTATCTCGAGCAGTCCTACGACGAGGGCGAGTGGCGGCGGCTCGCGATCCGCGACGGGCAGATCGTCGGTGGCGTCCTGATCGGCGATCTCGCGCCGCAGAGCGCCTACAAGCAGCTCGCCCGCGACGAGCGTGACGTCCGTGGGCACGAGGATGCGCTCCTCGCCGAGAGCGTCGATCCCGACGAGATCGCACCGAAGCAGGAGCAGTAGAGAGGAGTTGAGTTCCGGTAGCTGGCGGCGGTGTTTTCAGAAGTCCTAGCTTCTGAGTGGCTCTGGCTTTTGAGAAGCTCTGGCCTCTGAGTGGCTCTGGCACATGTGCAGACGCGGTTCCCGACGTTCGTTGGGTATTCATACCTAGCATCTCCTGCTCGAGTCGGACCGACCGTACGCCGACCGACATGGTTTTCCGCTCGTCCGGGCACCTGTGATGCATGGACGGCAGCACGGACATGACGCTCGCGTTCGAACTCTCGGCGCTCCAGGAACTCGCCGAGCCCGACGCGGCGTTCGGGAACGCCCGGCAGTGGAGCGAGTACGTCGGCGTCGTCTCCGAGGAGCCGACGTACGTCGTGACGAACTACACCCGGAAACACCGCATTCGGCAGGATTTCTTCTCCGGTCCTCGCGGCAAGGCCGAGAGTCTGGAGAGCGTTCGCGAGCAGTTCGACACCGAACGCCACGTCTTCGTCGGCACGACCGACGACGATCGAGCTCTGGCCGAATCCGAAGATTGGGAGTATCTCTCCGTCGAGGACGCCGCGGAGGCTGCCGATTGGACGCTCGCCGAGGACGCGCCCGAAGCAGACGCCGCACCCGTCGATCAGCCAGAGCGCGACGACTGGCCCTGAGCAGAACCAGCATCACCGATATCGAACGGCTGCGTCTGATCGTCGATTCTCGACACATCACGTCGGCAGTTCATATCGACAGTTTCAGTCTCGGCAACGCAGCGACCCCCTTTTAGTACGTACTCGGCGACAGCTCGAATACAATGGGATTCGACGCAGGTGACACCCTCTCGACGGCGATCGATCGCATCACGACACAGGTCGCACTGCTCGTCATCGGGCTCTACGCGGCCGCGAGCATCGTCCAGACCGCCGCACTCCAGGACGTCGTCAGAGTACTGATCGACGAGCTTCGCGAGATCGTCCGCGAGGAGAGTACTGCCGAAGAGTACCAGGATTTCGTCGAAGCGACCGATCCAATACTGAACGACCTTCCGCTCGCGCTCGGGCTCGATCTCGTCCCGGCGCTCCTCCTGATCTTCGCAGCGATGATCGCCGGCACAGTCGTCATCGCGCTCGCGATCGGCGCGTTCGCACGCGGTGCGTCGAGCGTGGGCGACATCGACGCGTCGCGGCTCCTCTGGAACACGATCAATATCGCCGTCGGTGGGATCGCGTTCTTCATCATGCTGCTGATTGGGTTCGGATTCTTCTTTATCCCCGGGCTCGTCGTGTTCTTTCTCTTTCTCTTCTTCCCGATCGCTATCGTCGTCGAAGAGGAGAACTGTTTCTCGGCGTTCGGTAGCTCGGTCGAGATGGTCACGGACAACTTTCTCTCGACGTTCGTCCTCGTACTTCTCGTGATCGTGGTGAGCGCCGTCGTGGGTGCGATCTCCTGGGTCCTGACGTTCGCACTTTCGGGTGCTGCCGGCGCGGTCGTCTCGACAGTCATCAACGCCATCGGAACCATGCTAGTCCTCGCGATGTTGACCGCAGCCTACGTCGGCGCCCAGGACGCAGCGGAGAGTGTCGAGGGGACCACAGAGGAGTTCGGTGACGCCGAGTCCTGGAACTAGCGCCGCAGATTACCGCTCGCTCCGGAGGCGACGCCGCTCTGGCGCGGGCACGATCCCGGCAGATTTCTATTGCTCACCCCGAGACGCGTCCTTTATCCAGCCCAGTCACCAAGCGCGGCCATGACAGAGCCGCGCGTCCCCGGCAACCGGGGCGGGGCGATCGAGCTCCCCTGCGGAGAGACGATCTCGCCGCAGGAACTGGATCTGGGCATGCGGGAGTTCCACTGCGCATGCGGCGAGGACCACGCCGTCGTGATGGACCTCCACCCGCCAGCGCGGTTCGTCCCGGAGTTCCTGGTCGAGATCCTCGAGACCGTCGTCGACGTCGAGGACGAGTTCGAGACGTTCGGTACGCCCCACGTCATGGGCGCGGTGATCGAGGAGTTCCCCGAGAAGGTCGCGACCCACGACGCCAGCAGTGACGGTGAAGTCGGCTACACGCTGGTCTGGATCACCTCCTTCGACGACCGCCGGCTCCACGAGATCGTCGTCGAACTGCTGATCGAGCTGATGGACCACGCCATTAGCCACGCAGAGGATCAGGACCACGCCGCAGTGTTCGAACAGCATCTCGAGGATTTCGACGTCGAAACGTTCGTCGAGCAGTACCGCGAGGAACGCGAGTTCGAGTCCGAACACGACGCCGCGATCTGAGTTACGGACTGGCCCTCCGGCCGAACCTCCTCGAACGCTACAGTCTCCGGAATCCTTCTGATCAAAATCGCCATACTGCGCTCCGTCAGACGCATGTCTGACGCCATTTTATGCTGTTGCGTCCCGTGTTATTCTTCCAATGGCTGCCCGCCACAGCGAGTTCGAGGAGATTCGCCACATCCTCGAAGAGGCCGACGAGCCGCTCACGGCGAGCGAGATCCTCGAAGATCTCGAGGATCACGAAATCGACAGCGCACACCGCGTTGCGACGGTGCTCGGCCGACGAGCGGACAGCGGCGACGTCGACGTGATTCGCGATCGGCCCTACCGCTACCGGGTCTGAGTTCTCCGGGAGTGTCGATCGACTCTTCCGCCCAGTGATTTCTGTTTCCCCTCGGTGGATTCTCCTCGACCGCCACCACTCTTCCCCGCCTCTTCGCGTGAGGACGTCCTATGACGCGAGGTTTTTCCCCACCGGGCGATTCCTGCCGATCGATGGCCGAGCGCAGCAGCGACATGACGCTCGCGTTCTCTCTGGAGGCGCTCCACCGCCTCGAGGATCCGGGCTCCTCTATCGACGACGCCCGAGAGTGGAGCGAGTACGTCGGCGCGCTCGCAGCGACCCCCAACGGTGCGCTGTCATTCACGCGCGAGCGGCGGATCCGCCTCGACTTCTTCTCTGGGACCCGCCCGCCCTCCGAGACGCTCTACGCCGTGAAAGGCAACTACCGGACCGAGCGCCACGTGCTGGTCGGCGTCGACGGCCAAGAGGATCTCGCGTCCAGCCGGAACTGGGAGTTTCAGCACGTCGAGGACGCGGCGGAGCGCGCCGGCTGGGGCCTTCAGGATCCCGACGGCACCGACGAATCGGGGACGATCGCCAGCGTGAGGGAACGGCTTCGCGACGCGATCGGCCGTTGAAAGCTTCAGTTCGCTCGAGGGAAACGACCTCGCCGCCGATACTATTAGGCTAGCAGTTGCACGTAATGGATATGGCTACGTCTGGCGCGGAGTCGTCGATTCTCGTCCTGGTTGTCAGCATTCTGGTCGGTGGTTTAGCGATTCACGTCGGTGCGACGTTCGCGCTCACCTCGCGTAACTACTCTCACGCGATCGTAACGGCGGTGTTGGGGGCGCTCGCGTGGGCCGCCGTGAACTTCCTGTTCACCGAGCTGTCGATCGCCGGAAACCTGAGCTCCCTCGTCGCCCTCGTCGTCTGGGTCGGCGTCGTCGGCTGGCGGTACGATACGGGTTGGCTCCGCGCTGCCGTCATCGGATGCTTCGCGTGGCTCGGGGCAGTCGTCACACTCGCACTGCTCGATTTCCTGGGCGTCGGCGGAATCGGTGCCTACGGTATTCCCGGAGCCTGATCGGATCGGACCTCCGTCCCGCTGCTCACTCACACCCACACTCATGCCACTTACTCTCGCCCGATCCCGAGCCCCAGCTCCTGGTTCACGAGTTCGACGGCTTCTCGACGCGCGCCGACGGAGCTGAGATAGCCGACGCCGACGCTCGTCTTGAGCGCGACTGCCGCTGCTCCCGTGACGACCGTCGGCCCGACCTGCGCGACCGCACCGTTCCCCACGCTGACGACCCAGCCAGGTGGGTCGAAGGCGAACCGCTCGAGACGGGGCTCGAACGCGTCGTCGCTTCCGTCGAGCACGCGTTCCACGTTCGTCGCGACGGTCTCTGCTGCGCGAACCGCTGCCTGGGCGGTCGCCGGGACCGCCTCGCCGTCGCGGTCGATCGCACGGACGGCGTCGCCGAGTCCGAACGTGCGATCGCCCAGTTCGAGCGTCGCGTCGACCACTGGTCGGTCGCCCTCGACCGCTCCTTGTCCGGTAATCCCGCCGGTCCAGACGAGCAGATCGTGGGGAATCGACTCGCCGGTCTCGAGTTCCACTGCGTCGGCGGTCGCACGCTCGACCGTCGCGCTGGTCCTGACGTCGATCCCGCGGTCGTCGAGTGCGGCGCGGATCGCCCCCCTGAACGGGGGTTCGAACCCGGGCGCGACGCTCGATTGCTGTTCGAGCAGCGTTACAGAGAGTGTGGACGCGTTCTCGTCCCCATCCACCTCACTCACTCCCTCCTCCTTACTCTCCTCGCCGTACTCGTCCGTCTCCGTCTCCTCGTTCGTTTCCCTCCCGTTTTTGAACTGATCGTCGAGCGTAGCGAGTTCGCCTGCCACCTGCACGCCGGAGAGTCCGGCGCCACCGACGACGACGTTCGCGCTGCCGTCGCCGCGGGCCTCAGCATCGGCAGCGTCCGAAACCTGGCCGCGGGCCAGTTCGGTCGCGCGGTCGTGGATGCGTCGGGCGTCTGCGAGTCGCTTGAGCGGGATTCCGTGCTCTGCTACCCCCTCGACGGCCATCGACGGCGCCGCGCCGATCGCAACGGCGCAGGCGTCGTACTCGATCGCTTCGCCGCTATCCAGCGTCACGGTCCTACGGTCTGGTGAGATTGCGTCGACGCGGGCTTCTCTGACGGTGGCGCGATCTAGCAGCGCATCGAGCTCCATCCCGATTTCCTCGGCGAGATCGGGCTGACGGACGACGCGATGCAGTTCGTGCTGGAGGACGTGCTGGCCGTCGTCGTCGATCACGAGCAGATCGTGGTCCGCTTCGAGCCGGCGCTCGAGCTTCCGGGCGAGCGTGACGCCGGCGTAGCCGCCACCGAGGACGAGGACGCGCATGGCTACCACACGTCGGCCATCGGGTTAGATGTGGCGTGTCGCGGGGCCGACCGTCACGGGGCCGTCCGTCGCGACGATTCGATGCCTATCGCGACCGGCACCGGGTCCGTCCCCGAGTTTATGGTGAAGGAGGGCCTACTTGCGCGTACGGAGGAGACCACCCGAGTGTCAGCCACAGACCGAGCCGTCGTCGCGAAACGCGCCGACGCTGGCGAGCCCGATACCGAGGAGATCGAACACCTCGCCCGATCCGCGGGCTACGAGGTCGCGTCAGTCCTCACCCAGACCCGTCCGGAGGACTCCGCCCTCGAGTTCGGGGAAGGAAAGGCGGAGGAGCTCGCCCGCGTCGTCGAGCGCGAGGACGCCGACACCGTCCTCTTCGACAACGAACTCGGTCCCTACCAGACCTACAACCTCGGCCAGCTGCTTCCCGAGGGCGTCGAGGTGCACGATCGGTTCACCCTCATTCTGGAGATCTTCGGCCAGCGTGCGGAGACCCGCACCGCACAGCTCCAGGTCGAGCTCGCCGAACTACGCTACGAACTTCCCCGCGCCGAGGCCAAGACCAGCCTCGCCAAACGCGAGGAACACCCCGGGTTCATGGGCCTCGGCGAGTACGACGAGTCCCGCGAACAGGACATCAAGTCCCGCATCTCCCGGATCCGCGATGAGCTCGACCAGATCGAGCAAACGGAGCAACACCGCCGCGAGCAGCGCCGCGAGTCCGGGTTCGATCTCGTCGCACTCGCCGGCTACACGAACGCGGGCAAATCCACACTGCTGCGTCGCCTCGCAACGGAGCTGGACGTGGACGAGAACGAGGCGCTCCACGACGATCTCGACGCGACGGCGAAATCCGAGGATCAGCTGTTCACCACGCTCGGCACCACCACGCGCCGGGCGGATCTCGGCGATCGCGAGGCGCTGATCACCGACACCGTCGGGTTCATCTCCAATCTGCCGCACTGGCTCGTCGAGTCGTTCAAGTCCACGCTCGACGCTGCCTACCGTGCGGATCTCGTTCTCCTCGTCGTCGACGTGACCGAGTCCGTCGAGTCGATCCGCGAGAAGCTCGTGACGTCCCACGACGTCCTGCACGAGCGCAACGAGGCGCCGATCGTCACGGTCCTCAACAAAATCGACGACGTCGACGAGGAGGAACTGGCTCGCAAACGAGAGGCGCTCTCGGCGCTCGCACCCCATCCCGTCGTCGTCAGCGCGAAGGAGGGACAGCGCGCCGAGGCGCTTCGCGAGCGCATCCGCGCAGCGTTGCCGCCGCTGGAGGAAGAGCGGCTCGTGATGCCGATGACCGACGACACGATGTCCGTCGTCTCCTGGCTCCACGATAACGCCCGCGTCGAGGACGTGACCTACGGGGACGACGACGTGCTGGTGGAGTTCGCCGCGCGACCGGCAGTCGTCGAGCAGTCGCGGTCGAAGGCGGCGGGGCTGAGTCCGCCGGCTGAGTCCGCATAGTAGCCGCCTTTCGTTCGAAGCAACGAATCAATTTTCCCGCTGTTCGGCGTGATGCGCTGCTACCGTACTGGAGCTGGGCTACAACTGGTCGTGTCCACCGTCGGGTTCAGGTCGCGGAATTGCTGTCGGTCGTTCGTGGACCAGCGAACTGTTCGCGCACCCAGCTGACCGCGTAGGCGGCGACCGCACCGGACACCATCCCCGTGACCGCGAAAAACGAGGCGGTGAGTACGAACAGGGGTATCAGACCGTCCAGGTGCCAGTTGAGCGTCGGCAGGCCGTCGATCACGAAGAGCAGGACGAACGCGATCGGTCCGAGGACGACGACGGGAATACCCCCTGCCAGGGCGCCGGCTTTCGCGGCTGACGTTCGTGGTCCAGCGTAGAGCGCTCCAGCAACGGCTCCGCTGCCGAACATCGAGTATCTGATCTGGATCGGACCGCCCGACCCCACGATCAGATTATACTCGACGATCGTCAGGATACTTCCTACGAGCGCGCCCCAAAGGACCGCGGCAGTGAAGGTGCCATCGGTGAGCGAGGATGCGAGCGCGTTTCGGAACTCTGCCACGTCGCTGGACATTGTCTCTCAATCTTCCACGTCCCTCGGCTTGAAACTACCGTACGATGGCGAATCGTTTTTCTTCGACCGAAGGAGAGCAAACCGACGGCCGGCTCGTGGTTGCGGGAGGATAGCGTCAGGGCGATTTGACCGTCGGACGGGCCTCGGAGCGGTTCGATTCGAGTACCGCCTCGACGAGCCAGTGGGCGACGTAGGCCGCGAAACCGCCAAACGCGGCGGCAACCGCGTTCAGGAGTGTGAAAATGAAGACGAAGAACGGCAACACGACCAGATACAGGCCCGGGGAGCCACCGACGGTTCCGGGCACGATACCGCGAGCGTAGAACGCCGTAGTCGATACGAGCACGGGAAGCCCGCCGGCCAGCGCACCGGCTTTTGCGGCGGTTTGCCGCGGACCTCCGTAGATGGTACCGGAGATAGCGCCGCCGAGGATCGTCGCCGATCCGAACTCGTAGCTTCTCGTCGCGCCGGTCAGGTCGCTCTGGAAGAGAGCGATCAGACCGACGACGATCGTACCGACGATCACGGCCGTCCCGAACCCGACCTCGCGGCGCGCATCCCGGATCGTCGTGCGGGGTCCGTCGAGCGTTTCCGCCATTGAATGGATTCTTTCGCCGACACGTTGTTCAAACTAACGGAGCGTGCGTCTCGCAGACCACCGATCCCCGCGGACTTTTGCCGCTGGCTGTCCCAGTGACGCCCGTGAAGCCGTACGAGCGCAAGCAGCTCCTCGCCCGCGTCGAGCGCGACGGCGCGACCATTGGCGTCTCGATCCCCGAGACGGTCGACGTCCAGGGGGAGCCCGTAGACCTCCGCGAGTTCGTCATGGAGATCTCGCGCCGCGACACGGTCCCAGCGGGCGAGCGCGAGCGGGTCGACCGAGCCAAGCGCAACCTTCGCCGGGAGCGCACCGAGCGCCTCGACCGACTGGAGGACGGCGACATCTCGAAGGCCGAGGGCGAAGACCTCGCGAACGCCATCGTCGGGATCGACCGGGCGCTGAACGCACTCGAATCGCTCGGGCCAACGGATCTCGAGGGCGAGCGCGAACGCAAGGAAGCGGCCGATCAGAAGCGCTGGGTTTCCTTCCTGAAACAGGCGCTCGGTCGCGACGAGGACGAGGCGCGGGGGCGAGCCGGACCGTGAACGAGCAGACCGACCACCCAACGGCGAGCACACCTACTCACTACGCATGAGCGAAGATTCAGCAGAGAACGCCGACGACACCGGCGACGACGCCGCACCGGACGTCGATCCGACCGGGATCACGAACGACGAGATCGCAGATCGCTTCGAGGAGTTCGCCGATCGCCTCGAGGCGCAGGACGTCGCGTACAAACCGAGCGCGTACCGACGCGCGGCCGAGAACGTGCGTGACTACCCCGGATCGGTTGCCGCGCTCGCCGCGAACGATCCCGACGCAGTCGAAGACATCGATCGGGTCGGTGACGCGATCGCGAGCAAGATCGTCTCCTACGTCACAAGTGGCCTCATTGAAGAACTCGAGGAGCTCCGCGACGAGCTGCCCGTCGACATGGCGGATCTGACCGCCGTCGAGGGCGTGGGTCCGAAGACCGTTGGCACGCTCTATCGCGAACTGGGCGTGCGGACGCTCGCAGATCTCGAAGCCGCTGCGGAGGCCGGCGAGATACAGGCGGTCTCTGGCTTCGGTGCGAAGACCGAACAGAACATCCTCGACAATATCGCCTTCGCGAAGGAAGCGCGTGGCCGCGAACGCCTCGGCGACGCACGGCCCGTCGCCGACGACCTCCTCGCGCAGATGCGTGAGGTGTCCGTCGTACAGCACGCCGAGGTCGCGGGGTCGATCCGCCGCTGGCTCCCCACGATCGGCGACGTGGACGTCCTGGTCGCGACGGATCTCGACGACGCAGAGGAGGCGGTCGACGCGTTTCTCCATCTCGCGGACGAGGAGATACAGGCCGGCACTACGAAGGCCAGCGTCAGGATCGACGGCCAGCAGGCCGACCTCCGGGTCGTCCGCCCCGACCAGTTCGGCGCCGCCCTACAGTATTTCACTGGCAGCAAGGAACACAACGTCCAGCTCCGGAACTACGCGCTCGACCGCGACGTTTCGCTCAACGAGTACGGCGCGTTCGACGTTTCCGATCCGGACGTCGAGCCCGGCGACGGCGCGGACGCTGGCGAGCTGATCGCCGGCGATACCGAGGCGTCGATGTACGAAGCGCTCGACCTCCCCTGGATGCCGCCCGAGCTCCGCGAGGGCCGCGGCGAGATCGAGGCCGCCGCGTCGGGCACGCTCCCCGATCTCATCGAGGAGGGCGACGTTCGCGGCGATCTCCACGTTCACTCCGAGTGGTCCGACGGCCGGGAGACGATCGAGTCCATCGTCGCGGGCGCGGCCGAGTTCGGCCACGAGTACGTCGCGATCACCGACCACGCCGAGGGGCCGGGCGTCGTCGCTGGAATGGGGCTGGACGACGAGGCGCTCCGCGAGCAGGCCGACGCAGTCGCCGCCGTCGCAGACGAGGCGGAGATCGAGGTGTTCCACGGCGTCGAAGCCAACATAGACGTCGACGGCGATCTCTCGACGCCCGACGACGTCCTCGCCGACCTCGACGTGGTGGTCGCATCGCCTCATAGCGGCCTCGATGGCGAGGCGACCGATCGGCTCGTGAGTGCGATCGAGCATCCATACGTCGACATTCTGGGCCACCCCAGCGGCCGGCTGCTGAACGAACGCTCCGGGCTAGAGTTCGACGCGAGGAGGATCGGCGAAGCGGCTGCGGAGCACGGCGTCGCTCTCGAGATCAACGCCAATCCCGCCAGGCTCGATCTCTGGGGCGAAGCAGTCCAGGTCGCTATCGACGCGGGCGCGACGATCGCGATCGACACCGACGCGCACGCTACCCCTGAGTTCGGCCACGTCCGGTACGGCGTCCACACCGCTCGACGTGGGTGGGCCGAGGTTGACGACGTGCTCAACGCGTGGGACGTCGACGACGTTCGGGCGTTCCTGGAGTAAGCTGCTGGTCGGACCGTCGATCGACTGCAGCCCTTCCTATTCGAATCTCGCAATTCGCGGCGCTCAGTCCGATCCCAATGAGCACCGAGACCGTCCGGTAGTGGGACTCGAGAAACGAGACGAAAGGGGCGGCAGCGGATCGTTATCGACCGGCGTTCGGCGACCAGTCCTCACACGCTTCGACGTCGTCCATGTACTCCGAACGGTGACCGCAGTAGGGCGTCATCCCCTGGTCGGTTCGGACGTACTCGAAGTGCTCGCAGTTGCCGCAGTATTTGTCGGTGAGGTCCGTGTCGGTGCGCTGTCCACCGGTGTCCGTCGGCGTGGGCGATTGGAGCGTTTCCGCGGCGGCGCCGCCGTCGCTCGCGGTTCCGAAGCCGGCCGCTGGCGTCGAGGGAGAGGAACTCGTCGCCGAGCGGCCAGCCGTTCCGGACTGATCGGATCCGTTCTGCTCCGAGGGTCGGTTGGTCTGGGTCTCGACGGAGCCATCTGGGGTGTTGCCGAGGAGGCCGACCCCACCGCCGAGCGAGCCACCGTCGTCTTTCTCGACCTCGACGTACTTCGTCTTGCCCTCGCCGACGCGCAGCGAGACCGTGCCGCCCGGATCGTTGCGGCGTTTGAACGTCGCGATCCCGGCGAACAGACAAAGCGCGATCGTCAGCATGCCGACGAAGTAGATCCCGGTGACGTAGGGGGTCAGCTGATTGCCGTGGCCGAGCCAGTGGTCCGGGTAGGCTCGCCAGAAACTCGCGACGCCGAGCACGGTGAGACTCGCGCCGATCGCTGCGGCAGCCCGGAGCCGTGGGCTCGCCGGTAGGATGACGACGACACCGCCGGCGAGTGCGGGCGCCGCGAGCCCACCGAGCACGCCAGCGAGCCGGCGGGCACCCCACTCGGTCGGATTGGCCATCGCGACGACGAGCGCGAGCAGGCTCAGCACGATTCCCGCCCCGAGGAGGGCGACACCGGCCTTGAGCCGGGTGTCGCTCTGGAGCGCCCCGACGTCGTCGGTGTAGGCGTCAGCGAGACCGGTCATACACTGCGGGTACGGTACGGGTCACCAAAAGCACCCGTCAGACGCGCGTCATGCACGCGGGCGCAGGGAACGTCGGCGGTGAGCGTCGGTGGTGGTGTCGGTGGAGACGGCACCCGATCGGGCAGCCGCCGAGTGGCGGCGATAGAGTTGGCAGAGAAGGAACGCAATACGTCAGCGGTCGGCGTGTCGATCGATCAGTCGGTGCTCGTGCGATCGGCGGCGGGTGCAGCAGTCGATTCCGCCGATTCGCCACTCGACTGGCCGCTCGCACTGGAGCGATCGACCATCGGCGTGCCGTCGGCCCGCGGACCGAGCGCCGGGCCGATCACGTCAGCGTCGGGATCGATGCGGCGACGCTGGCGGTAGTCCGTCGAGCGTTCCACCGGCGTCCGGCCGATGGCGGAGACCATGTCGACGTACTCCTGGAAGGAGCGGAACTCGCCGAAATCTCCCCCGGCCCGTTTGGTGATCTCCTCGGAGAGGATGGTCCCCATGAAGTCGTCGGCACCGCAGTTGAGCATCTTCAGCCCCTGGCTGTCGCCGTACTTGACCCAGGAGGACTGGACGTGATCGACGTTGTCGAGGAACAGTCGCGAGACCGCGATCATCAGCTCGTCCTGGTCGGTGCTGGCGCCCCCGTCGAGGTAGCCCCGTTCGAACAGCGGCGTCTCCTCGTGGACGAAGGAGAGGGGAACGAACTCCGTGATTGCGCCGGTGCACTCCTGGAGGTCGCGAATTCGTTTGAGGTGGAGCACGCGGTGCTTCGCGTTCTCGACGTGGCCGTACATGATCGTCGCGGTGGTGTCGAGGCCGACGGATGCTGCAGCGTGCATCGCCTCCATCCACTCCTCGGTGTCGATTTTCCCGGGGCAGATGACGTCGCGCACCTCGTCGACGAGGATCTCGGCGGCGGTACCGGGCACGGAATCGAGGCCGGCGTCCTTGAGGCGGCCGTAGACCTCCTCGTAGTCCCAGTCGGCACCGCGCTGGGCGTGGTAGGCCTCCTCGGGCGTCATCGAGTGAACGTGGACGTCGTCGACGCTCATCGCGGAAATCTGATCGACGTAGGTGCCGGGGGAGGTGTCGTACTCCGACGGCGGTCGGTAGTTGACCATCGTCGGGTCGTCTTTCGCCTCGAGGACCTCCCGGTGTTCGTCGTCGAGGGCGAACGCGGGGTGGAGTCCGGAGACTGAGGTGACTTCGTAGATGCCGAGATCGAGGGCGTCCTCGACGACAGCCCGGGACTCCGCGGGCGTCTTCGTGAACCCGCCGTGGTCGCCCTGGTACTCGGTTCGGAACTTCTGTGAGCGGTCTTTGAAGTTACAGAACAGGCAGCCGGTGTTGCAGGCCGTCGTGACGTTGTTGTTGACGTTCGCCACGAACGTGACCTCCTCGCCGACTTCTTCGGCGCGGCGGCGGTCCGCGATCTCCAGCACGCGCTCCTTGCGCTCGGGGTCGATTCCGGGCTCGTCGGTCCCGGTGGTGATGAGTTCCACGCCGTCGTCGACGGAGAGCCGATCGCCGTTTCGGGCTCGCTCGAGGGCGTTCTCGAAGGACTGGTCCGTGCAGGGGAGGTGATCGAAGTCGACGGATACGCCCTCCTCGGGGACGTCGACGCCGCAGGTGAATCCGTCGCCCATTATGCTACCATCACAAATCCCGAGGGGTAAAACAAGGGTGGTTCCGGCAGTGCGCGCCGGCTGCACGGACGCGGGAGAACCGGCATTGCGGCTCATTCTGCCGGGATTGGCGCCAGCGTAGCTGGCTGACGATGGTATTGCCTCTTCTGAACATATTCTGCTGAAATCGAAAAATTGCTACAGGCGGCGTGCGACGCTTCACCCGACCGCTGTCCTGCGATCACCGCGGAAATTCGATTCGTCGGATTTCGCAATCGACCACTCCTCGCCGTCCAGGGTAGCCAGCCGAGCTCTCCACCGCCGAGTGCAACCCTTATTGTAGCGGGCGGGAACCGTTCGACCATGACGAGCGTCAAGGAGTTCCGTATCGAGGAGGACGCTACTGCGACGGCACTCGGCCGGGGCGCCTTCTACTTCACCGACGACTACTCGGTGTTCGACTGGGGGAAGATGCCCGACCCGATTCCGGACAAGGGCGCATCGCTGTGCACGATGGGCGCCTTCAACTTCGAACTGCTGGAAGACGAGGGCGTCGGCACCCACTACCGCGGCGTCGTTCCGGAGAACAAGGCCGGTGAGGACACGGCTTCGAACGAACCCGCTCGGCTCTCCGAAATCGAGGGTGCTCCCCGCGAGATGGCGATCGCGCTCTCGCAGATCCCGGACCTCCCACGGGACGGCCGGATCTACGACTACGACGCCTACCACGACGCAGCCGCCGAGAACTACGTCGTCCCCCTCGAGATCGTCTTCCGGAACTCGGTGCCGATCGGGTCGAGCCTCCGCTCTCGCACCGATCCCGCCGACCACGGTCTCGACGATCTCGCTGGAACGGGCTGGCCGGACGAACCGATCGACCTCGCGGAGCCGATCGTCGAGTTCTCGACGAAGTACGAGGAGTCAGATCGGTATCTCGATCGCGAGGAGGCTGATGCGATCTCGGGCTCCGCGTCCATCTCGGCACTCGAGACGCTCGCCCGCGACGTGAACCGGATCGTCACCGACCACGCCGCGGAGCAGGGATTCACCCACGAAGACGGGAAGATCGAGGTCGTCTACCACCAGGGCGATCTCCTCGTCGCCGACGTCGTCGGCACGTTCGACGAGAACCGATTCGCCTACGACGGCCAGCAGCTCTCGAAGGAGGTACTCCGCCAGTATCACAAGCGCACCCAGCCGGAGTGGGTCGCGGCGGTCGACGACGCGAAGACCCAGGCCAAGACGGAGGGCGTCGCCGACTGGAAGGGACTGTGCGAGGAACGACCCGCGCCACTCGATCCCGAGGTCCTCCAAACTGCCCGGAACATGTACGCAGCGGGGACGAACGCGTACGTCGGAGAGGATCGCTTCGACGCACCGTCGATCGACGACGCCATTGCTGCGATCCGGGAACTCTGACCCTCGGTCTGCTGCTATTGGTAGCCTTTTAGATCACGTGAGGATAGCCTCGACACTCAGCAACTCGAAGTAGCTCGGGCCCGTAGCTTCTCTCGATGGGTGCCCTCAACGATCTGAGTAGATTCGTCGTGCTTCTCAGCTTCGCTGGCGTCAGCTATCTCCTGATCGCTCAGGGGCAGCACCTCGACGACCAGGTGATCGCGGTCGGGGCGCTCGCACTCGGAATGCTCGCCGTCGTCCTCATCGCCTATCGGTTTCGCGAAGATTACGAACGAGAGGGCGAGGAAGAGACGAACTGAACGGCACCGACGGGAACGAACTCTTATTCGAGGCTCGTCCTGCGGTCAGTAGCGATCGAGTCCCACCTGGTCGCGCTTGTGGCCGTCGGGATCGGCGACCCAGGGTGACGCAGCAGCACGGTCGGCCGCGGGATCGACTGCCGGTGGATCGCCAGGGTCGAACCCCGGACAGTCCGGGCCACACTCGCTGGCGGGGTCGACGAGTCGGTTCTTCCAGGCACACCAGGGGAGATGCACGTCGTCGTGCTCGCTGCGCGGTTCGATTTCCCCGCAGTTAGGGAACGAGGACGTTCGCCAGCCCTTGCCGTAGGCTCGCTCTGCGATGCGGCGTCGAGCCCGTCGTTTGTCTGCGGGAGAGGCGATCGCGACGTCGGCTCTCCCCGGCTGGCGATCGAGAATCTCCACGCCGGAGTCTGCCACCGCCAGATGCTCGGCGTCTCGTATGACCGTCAGCTCGCCATCGTCGGGATCGAACCGCCAGATACCGACCTCGTCGGGGATCCGGTTCCGGTGGGCACCGGTCACGTAGCTCTCCGTAGCCAGGACGATCCGGTCTACGAGCCCGAGGCTCGCGTCCGTTCGGAGCTGGGTCTCCAGCGCGCCGGGCGTCCCGAGATCGGGTTTGTTCTCGATACCGACGATCTCGCCGAACCAGTCGGCGGGGTACCGCGCCGTCTGTCTGGCGTGGAGGTGGCCCGACCGTCGTTCGAGCTCCAGCACGCCGATCTCGGCGGCGTGTTCCGCGATCGACCGAGCCCGATCCGGGCGACAGTCCAGTGCGTCGGTCACTCGCCTGGCGCGACCCGGACCGAGATCTGCGTCGATGACGACCTGAGGAATCCGATCGGACGTAATTGTGGCCCGTTCGTCGAACGTGGGACCTGGTTCGACGATCACTGTATCGAGGACGCGTCCGCCGGGACGGGCAACGCCGCCACCGAGCTGTCTCGCGACGATTGGGGTCGTCTCGCTCCCGTCGCTGGGGGTTGCGTCGGCCTCGCTACGGCCGTTGGGGGTAGCTTCGACCTCGCTGTGCCCCCTGGCCATCGGTTCGCCCGCCGCTTCGAGGACGGCACACAGCGACAGTTCGAACCCAAACTCGCGCACGGCCGCGTTTCGGGTTCGGTGGAAGATAAGCACGTTGTGTGCAGCGGTAGTACTCGTCGTTGTCGAGGAACACGACGAACTCACGTCGGCTCGCATCGGCGACCGCGCTATCCGCACGCAGGCCCGTGGCCAGAACAGCACCTTTATGAATCGGACGGATCGAAGATTGCACACGATTACTCGCTCATATGGCAGGTAGCAACCGACGTCCGGAGGTGAACATCGGGCTGGTCGGACACGTGGATCACGGGAAGACCACCCTGGTCCAGGCCCTCTCTGGAGAGTGGACCGACCAGCACTCCGAGGAGATGAAGCGAGGGATCTCGATCCGTCTCGGCTACGCCGATACGACGTTCCGTCAGTGCCCCGACTGCGAGGGCACGGCGTCGTACACGGTCGCCGAAGACTGTGGCGAACACGACGTCGAAACCGACGTACTTCGGACGGTTTCGTTCGTCGACGCGCCCGGCCACGAGACCCTGATGGCGACGATGCTCTCCGGTGCGGCGATCATGGACGGCGCTGTGCTGGTCGTCTCCGCAACGGAGGACGTCCCCCAGCCCCAGACCGAGGAGCACCTCATGGCGCTGGATATCATGGGGCTGGACAACCTCGTGATCGCCCAGAACAAGATCGACCTCGTCGACCGCGAGCAGGCGGTCGCAAATCACGAGGCGATCGAGGAGTTCGTCGCTGGCACCGTCGCGGAGGGCGCACCGATCGTCCCCGTCTCCGCCCAACAGGGCGTGAACATGGACCTCCTCATCGAGGCGATCGAGGAGGAGATCCCGACGCCTGAACGCGACTCCGACGCCAACCCGCGGATGCAGATCGCGCGGAGCTTCGACATCAACCGGCCGGGTACCACCTGGGAGGACCTCCTCGGTGGCGTTCTCGGCGGGAGTCTCGTCGAAGGGACACTCACCGTCGACGACGAGATCGAAGTCCGTCCCGGCCGCGAAGTCGAGGAGGGTGGCGAGACGCGCTACGAGCCGATCACGACCACGGTGCGCTCGATCCAGGCCGGCGGCACCCCCGTCGACGAGGCGACGCCGGGCGGGCTGCTCGGCGTCGGCACCGGGCTCGATCCCAGCCTGACCAAGGGCGACGCGCTCGCGGGACAGGTCGCTGGCCACGAGGGCGAACTGCCCCCGACCTGGGAGCAGTTCACGATGTCCGTCGATCTGCTCGACCGCGTCGTCGGCGATATGGACGACGAGGAGGTCGACGAGATCACCACTGGCGAGCCGCTGATGATGACCGTCGGCACGGCGACGACCGTCGGTTCGGTGACCAGCGCCCGCGGCGACGAGGCCGAGGTCGCCCTGCAGCGCCCAGTGTGCGCCGAGCCGGGAGCGACGATCGCGATCAACCGTCGGGTCGGCTCCCGCTGGCGACTCATCGGGATCGGCACGCTCACGGACTAATCCCCGCATCCAGACCGACTGCATCGATTTCTGAGCATGACCAGGACCGTCGCGATCGACACGAACGCGCTCATGATGCCCGTCGAACTCGACGTACGGCTGTTCGAGGAACTCGACCGCGTCCTCGGTGGCGCGAGTGCCGACGGCGGGCAAGCCGGGTTCGAGCCACTCGTCCCGCAGGCCGTCCTCGAAGAACTTCGTCGCCTCTCCGAGGCAGGTAGCGGCGAAGAAGCCATCGCGGCGAGCGTCGGGCATGACCTCGCAACGGAGCGCTGTATGCCGGTCGACACCGAAGTGACCGGCGCCGACGACGCGATCGTGGAACTCGCTCGCGAGGGAACCGCCGACTTCGTCGTGACGAACGATCTACCGCTCCGCGACCGGGTCCTCGACGCGGGCGTTTCGGTACTTAGTTTACGGGGGACCGATAAATTGGCTATAACCGAACCGTAGCTGCCACTCATCTACCAATGTACAAACGGGTCAGAGTCACCGACACGGTCGAGGTACCGCCCGAGGAGCTCGCGAACGTCACGCCCGAGCTCGTCAAGCGACTGCTTCAGGACAAGCTCGAAGGACTCGTCGACGAGGATCTGGGCTCCGTCGTCTCCGTCACGGAAGTCCACGACGTCGGCGAGGGCCGCGTACTCCCGAACCGCCCCGGCGTCTACTACACCGCGGAGTTCGACGCTGTCACGTTCGATCCGCAGATGCAGGAGGTCGTCGACGGCAACGTCGTGGAGGTCGTCGAGTTCGGTGCCTTCGTCGGCATCGGCCCCGTCGACGGGCTGCTCCACGTCTCTCAAATCTCCGATGAGTACCTCGCCTTCGACGGCGAGAACCGACAGCTCGCCTCCAACGAGTCCAATCGCGTGCTCGCCGAGGGCGACGCCGTCCGCGCACGGATCGTCACGAAGTCCATCGACGAGCGGAATCCGCGTGACTCGAAGATCGGCTTGACCGCCAAGCAGCCCGGCCTCGGCAAGCACGGCTGGCTCGAGGCCGAGCGCCAGACCGACGACGCCGACGTCGCGGCGGGTGAGCAGTAATGGCCGACGATCGCCTCGTCTGCCGGGAGTGCCACAGCGTCGTGGACCCTGACGTGGACGCCTGCCCGACGTGTGGCTCCTCGTCGCTCACCGAGGACTGGGCCGGCTACGTGATCGTCGCCCATCCCGAGGAAAGCGAGATCGCAGAGGCGATGGGCGTCACCGAACCGGGCGCGTACGCCCTGAAGGTTCGATAACGCCCCATGGCGGGGGCCGACGACGGTACGGACGAGCCGGACGTCGTCCTCGAGCTATCCGAAGCCGCACGTGGCGAGTTCAAAGACCCGTTCGGACCCGTTTTTACCGACGTTTCTGCACTCCGCGCCGAGCACGACGGCCCGTTCGTTACCGTCGGCGACATCGTGACCTACCACTTCGAGGAGGCCGGCCACCAGCCCGCGCTCGCGCTCGTGGACGGCCGAACCAAGCGCGAAACCGCTCCTGACTCCGTCCGTGACCGCCTGGATGCCCTCCCGAACCAGGTCGCCGTCACGAATCCCGCGGGCGTGATCACCGCTGATCTTTTGACTGCGATCGCGGCTGCGCTCGACCGCGACGGACCGACGACGCTCGTCGTCGATGGCGAAGAGGACCTCGCGACAGTCCCGGTCGTCCTCGCCGCGCCGCTCGGTGCGACCGTCGTCTACGGCCAGCCCGACGAAGGGATGGTCGCGATCGACGTCACCGAGGACCATCGTGAGCGCTTCCGTGAGCTGCTCGGTGTGTTCGACGGCGACCTCGATCGGACGCTGTCGCTGCTGGAAGCGTAGGGGCCCGACAAACGCCGGATCTCGATTACTCGACGATTGCAGTCGCTTCGACCTCCACGACCAGCGTCGGGTCGATCAATGCCTGCACTTCCACGAGCGTCGAGGCCGGCTTCGCGTCGCCGAAGTGCTCGCCGTGGGCTCGGCCAACGTGCTCCCAGTCGTCGGCGTCGGTGACGAACATCCGCGTGCGTACGACGTCCTCGGGCTCGCCGCCCGCCTCGCGGATCGCATCCTCCACGAGATCGAAGGCATGGCTGGCCTGCTCGTACGGCTGACCCGGCGCGACCGGGTCACCGTGTTCGTCGGTCGCGGTCGTTCCTGCGACCTCGATTCGGTCGGCGACTCGAACCGCTCGCGAGTAGCCGACTTCGTCTTCCCACTCCGTGCCGCTGGAGATCTCGGTTCGCTTCATGTGCGAGTCGGCGCGTGGCCACGATACAAATGTGCTGGTTGAACGACCCTGTGGTTCGGTACAGAGGCTGGTTCCGCGAACGTGCGCGTTCACTGAACGCTGGCCAGCGACGGTCGGTGGGGTCCCATCTTCAGTGGAGAATCCACCACGGGAGCGGTCGAGTGACGTCGGCGACGGACGCCCAGCCGACCCCGCTGGTAAAAACGGCCCTTCGAAATCCTTTTACGCGTTTCGCGGCCAGATACACGTAACTGAGCCATGGACGTCGATATCATCGAAGAAGACGAGAATCCCATGTTGCATCGGACCGACGTGCGCTTTCGCGTTCGCCACGACGAGAACACGCCCGAGCGCCTCTCCGTGCGCGACAGCCTCGCTGCAATGTTGAACAAGGACGCCGAGGAGGTCGTCGTTCGCAAACTCGACACGAAGTTCGGCATGCGCGAGACGATCGGCACGGCGAAGGTCTACGAGGACGCCGACTACGCGACCGACATCGAGCAGGATCACATGCTCGACCGCAACAAGATCGGCGTCGAGGCCGACGCTGACGAGGAGGCCGAGGAAGCATGAGCCGACACGAGATCTACGCCGACGACGGCACGACCGAGAACGAGCAGTGCCCGCGCTGTGAGGACACGTTCCTCGGCGACCACGATGACCGCCTCCACTGCGGCAAGTGCGGCTACACCGAGTGGAAGTAGGGGATGCGCGTTCTCGGTATCGAAGGGACTGCGTGGGCCGCTAGCGCCGCCCTGTACGACACCGAGAACGACTCCTTCTCTCTGACTACTGACGCGTACGTACCCGAGAGCGGCGGCATCGACCCGCGCGAGTCTGCCGATCACATGGCAGACGCAGTGCCAGCCGTCGTTGCGGAGATGCTCGCGGCGGCCCGCAACCGGGCAGCTCCTGCGTCAGATTCTGGAACAGCGTCAGAGTCGGCTACTGAGGGAAGCGGATCGACTGCGGGTCACGCCGATGACGAGCCGCCCATCGACGCCGTCGCGTTCTCACAGGGGCCCGGTCTCGGCCCGTGTCTGCGAATCGCCGGCACAGCGGCCCGCGCGCTCGCGGACACGCTCGACGTCCCGCTGATCGGCGTCAACCACATGGTCGCCCACCTCGAGATCGGCCGTCACCGATCGGGGTTCGACGCACCGGTCTGTCTGAACGCAAGCGGCGCGAACGCCCACGTCCTGGGTTATCACGCCGGTCGGCCGACCACAGCGGAATCGGCCTCGTCGGCCGAGGGGAGCGAGGCAGACGGCGGGCGGTATCGGGTCCTCGGTGAGACGATGGACACTGGCGTCGGCAACTCACTCGACAAGGTCGCACGCCACGCTGGCATCTCACATCCCGGTGGTCCGAAGCTAGAGGAGCTCGCTGCCGACGGCGAACTGCTCGATTTCCCCTACGTCGTCAAAGGGATGGATTTCTCCTTCGCTGGAATCGTGACGGCCGCCCAGGACGCACTGGACGACGGCGCGCCGATCGAGGACGTCGCCTGCTCGCTCCAGGAAACCATCTTCGCGATGCTCACGGAGGTCTCAGAGCGAGCGCTCGCGCTGACGGGCAGCGACGAACTCGTGCTCGGCGGTGGCGTGGGGAACAACGAACGGCTCCGCGAGATGCTCCAGGAGATGTGCAACGCTCGCGGGGCATCGTTCTACGCACCGGAACCGCGATTCCTGGGCGACAACGCCGCGATGATCGCGCTGACCGGTGCGAAACAGCTCGCGGCGGATGATACCACTCCGATCGAGGACTCAGCCGTGCGGCCGAACTATCGTCCCGACGACGTCCCCGTCACCTGGCGAACGGACCAGCCGTCGAGCGTGATTGATCCATCGGCCTCGGCCACTCGCCGGGGGGCTGAAGCGATCGTCGACGTTAGAGACGACCGCGTCACGAAGCGCAGGGTTCCCAAGGAGTACCGACATCCGGCGCTCGACGACCGGCTTCGCGAGGAACGCACGCGGGGCGAGGCCAGACTGACTGCCCGAGCGCGTCGGCTGGGCGTCCCGGCGCCGGTCGTGCTCGACGTCGATTCGCGGGACGCGACGATCGAACTCACCGCCGTCGGCGACCGTGATCTCCAGGCGTCACTCGACCCCGACCTCCTCGAGGCAGTCGGCGAGCATCTCGCACGCCTGCACGCCGATGGCGTCGTCCACGGCGACCTCACTACCCGGAACGTCCGCGTGATCGATGGCCTCGGCACCGATGGGGCTGGCTCGCCTGCGGACCGTCACGTCGCGCTGATCGATTTCGGTCTCGGCTACGACAGCGATCACGTCGAGGACCACGCGATGGATCTTCACGTGCTCGAGCAGTCCCTCGCTGGTACCGCCGAACAGCCGGAGGGACTCCAGGGGGCATTCGAGAGCGGGTACGCTTCGATCGGCGACGACGCAGTCCTCGACCGTCTACGGGATATCGAGGGGCGGGGTCGGTACCAGTAACGCGCTGCTCGGTACCTCACAGTTTTATGCCATGGGGCGCCGTACAAACAGCCATGGCCGACAAGCCGAACTCCGGCGAACTGTTCGGGATCCCGTACAACTTCGAGAAGCCGAGCATGCGGCGGCTGCTCTCCTCCTACTGGCAGCCCGGCGACGGGATGCTCGTCAAGAAACCGTTCGGCGTCGGATACACGCTGAATCTCGCGAACTGGCGCTCCTGGCTGGTCATCGGCGTCGCCGGTGCCTTGCTCTATCAGGAGCGCTCCGGGTCGAGCGACTCGAGCGCCGACGCCGAGGACGCTGAATCCGACGAGCCAGTCGAGGTTCTCGTCGACGACTGAATGCTGCGGTTCGTCACCGGAAACGAGGGCAAGGTCCGGGAGGCACGGGAGTACCTGCCGATGGACGTCGAGCAGGTCGACTACGACTACGTGGAGGTTCAGTCCGACGATCTCGCGGCGATCGCGGCGCGCGGTGCTCGTGAATCATTCCACGAGCTCGGCGGCGATCAGCCGGTCGCCGTCGAGGACTCTGGCCTCTTCGTCGACGCACTCGCCGGCTTCCCCGGCCCCTACTCTGCGTACGTCGAGCACTCGCTCGGCATCGAGCGCGTCCATCGACTCGTGGAGCCAGAAGACGACCATCGCGCCGCATTCCGGAGCATCGTCGCCTACGCCACCGACGCCGATTCGGTGGACGAGGCGGCTCCGTCCGGCCGATCAGATACGGACACTTCGACAGACTGGCACGACGGCGTCACCGTCGAGGACGGCGTGGCGGTTGCGACCTTCGAGGGCGCCGTGCGGGGCGAGATCGTCCCGCCGCGTGGCGACGGCGGCTTCGGGTACGATCCCATTTTCGAACACGACGGACGGACGATGGCCGAGCGATCGACCGCGGAGAAGAATGCGATCTCCCACCGCGGACGAGCGTTGGCGAAGCTCGCGGACTGGCTCGCTGCACAGGCGTAATCGATCGCACTCTCAGCAGTTCGGGCCTCTCACTCGCGCGGATCGCGATCGGGACCATCATAGGCCACTTCGTCGAGCGACTCGTAGAGCGATTCCGCATCGAAGACTGCGAGGAAGGCTTCTGGCGTCCGGACGCTTACGGAGACGCGACCCTGTAGCTCTACGCCAGCAGCCGCGCTCGTGAGGTTGTCGTCGAAGCTTAGCAGATGTGCGGCGTCACCGTGAAGCGCGCTCGCCAGTCCCGGGTGATCGCCTGCCGGGTGGGCAACCGACCGCGAGTCGGCCTCGATTCGGTCTCGCCAGTCTTCGGCGAGGTCGTCGTCGGCCAACCTCGCGATCACAGCCTCGGCGTCGTCGAGCAGCGGATCGCTGGCGACCAGATCGATCCAGGAGTGCGACCGGACGACGTCGAGAGCATCCCGCGCAGCGCCTCCCACCAGAAGGTCGGCGGCGAGTACGTCGGCGTCCGCGGCCACGCACGCGGGATCAGGCGGTGTCGTCATCGTCACCTCGCAGCTGCCCGAGGGTCGATCGAACGCCGTCCGTCTCCACCTCGAACTCTGCTGCCCGTTCGAACAGCGTGGCCCAGCTCACGGCCGAGCCTCGTGCCGCTGGGAGAAAAGCAGTACGGCACGCGACAATCGTCGTCGACTTCTGACGGCGGCATCCTCGAAGTGATACGATCGATCACCGGCCTGGCGGTCCCCGCTCGCGTTCGGATCGGACCCCGGACCCGGGCGGCCACTCGCCGACGGTAGCGTCCCTGACGACCACGGCGAACAGTATTGATCCAAGGATGCCGACGATCATCGTGACGCCATAGAGCACGCCCCCGAGTTCGTAGGTATCGGCCACCCACACGGTGCCGAGGATCGGTGGGGCGACAGCAGCAACGAACACGACGTCTCCGGGACCCCACGGCCCGATGTGGCTCTCCCCGACGTCGAACACGTAGACGAGCAGGGCTGCGAACGGCACGCCGAACGCGATCGCGATCCCGCCCGCAGTGAGAAGCGTATCCTGGAGACCTGACGTTCCGATCCGATCGACTGCCAGCACCGCAATCATGCCGACGATCACGATAGTCGACACGAACTCGGCGAGCCTGTCGGTGTCCATGCAGAATACTCCGGTGGGCGCTTCAAGGGTGTGACGGTCTGGCAGATTGCCGGCTGGTGACGGTCGATCGAGCGGTAGTCACACTGGGCTGTCCAGCGTGGCCGCCGCCGGGCCTGGCGGTCACCCCTTAGGGCCGACCAGCGACGGCAAATCGTCGATCTCTTCGAGCACGGCGGCTGCGCCTGCTTCCTCGAACAGCGCCCTGCCGCGATTGCCCGACAACCCTCCGGTGAGCACGCCGATTCCGTGATACGTTCTCGCCGGGTCCGCCGAGGCCGCGTTGGTCGCAGTTCGCACGTCGTCGAGGGTGTCGCCGACGAACGCGACGGTTTCCGCGTCGAATCGCTCGGCGAGCGTGAGCAGCGCGTCCGGATCGGGTTTTCCCGCGTCCCAGTCGTCCATCGTGAACCGGTGGTCCTCTGGTACGTCGAGGCCTGCCCGCTGGAGTGCGATGTCGGCTTCCGCGGCCGGTCGCCCCGTCAGAACGCCGACGTCGACGGTCGATTCAAGCCACTCGATGGTCGCGTCGTCGATCAACACCGGCTCGTCGTGGATGTACCCCTCGCGTTCGAGATCCGGATCACCCCCTTCCAGTTCGCCGAACAGTTCGCTCCCGAGATACAGCTGCTGGAACACGGACCGGAGACGCTCCGGATCCCAGTCGTCCTCGATGGCGTCGGCAGCCGACGCGGCGAGCGACGATCGGAGCACTGTTCGGGCCCCCTCGAGTCCTCCACCGGCTGCCGCGATAGCGTCGGTGAACGACTCGACGTTCTCGAACGCTGATTCCTGCGTAGGAGCGTCCGAGGCGTTCGTCAGCGCGTACAGCGCGAGTGCGTCAGTGAGTTCCCAGTCGTTGTTGAACCCGCCAGCTTCTTTGAACGGCTGGACGACCGAGCGGTCGAAGGACGTGCCTGTGACGATCTCGACGGACTCGACGATCGCACGCCGGTAGGAGTCGGCCACGTCGACGAGCACGCCGTCGACGTCCAGCACGACAGCGTCGGCCTGCATACTCCCGACTGCAGGCCGGGCGCATTTGGGCGTACCTATTCGCTTCGCTCGATCAACGCGAGGCGTGCATGCTCCACCCAGCTCTCCGACGAAGGCCCGATCGTCTACTTCTCGATCCAGTAGATCGTCTCGCCACCACGGATCTGCGTCGGCGTCACGCTCACGGTCGGCGGATCTCCGCCGAGTGTGGTAAACGCGCCCGGAACGCCGATCTGCGAGACGAGATCGGCGAACGCCTCGTGGAGTTCGGGCGGCAGTCGGAGGGCGTAAACGCCGTCGAGTGGCGTCGGCCGATCGACGATACTCTCCGGAAGGGAGCCCTCGGCTGCTGCCTCGCGCAGTGCGTGAAGGTCGGCCTGTTCGAAGGCGATGCCCGCCGGGACCGACCGCTCGACGACGTCGACGGCGGTGACCGCAACGTCCGTCGCCGCGATTGCCGCTGCCACGTCCGTCCGCTCGCCGATTCCAACTTCGAGGAGGTGGGTGGTCTCTGAACGGGGATCCACCGGAAAGCCGTCGAGAATCGCGTCGGCCAGCGCAGTCGTGCGATCAGCGTCTGACACGCCGGGACGTTTATGCCCGGGAAGGCATAACGACTCTCCATGCTCGTCGACATCGTGCCGGTCGGAGAGGTTCCGGCGCCAGTCAAGCGCCAGGCCTCCGATGCCCTCCAGTCGGTCTACGACTGCGACGTCTCCGTGCACGAGCCACGGGAGATCCCATCCGGCGCCTACGACGAAGGGCGCTCTCAGTACCGGGCCGAGGAGTTCATCGAACTCGCGAGCCGCGTCGGCCGTGGCGAGAAGAACATCGCGCTGACACCCGAGGACCTTTTCTACCGCCGCCGAAACTACGTCTTCGGACTCGCCTACCTCGACGGAAACGGCTCGGTCGTTTCGACGTACCGACTCCAGACCTCCTCCGACGGAGGGTTCTCCGAACGCGGCTCCGACGAAATCTTCGGCGACCGCGTTCGCAAGGAGATCGTCCACGAGATCGGACACACGCTCGGGCTCGAACACTGCGACAACAAGCGCTGCGTGATGAACTTCTCGCCGACGGTTCGCGAAGTCGACGTCAAGGAACCCCACCTCTGTGGTTCCTGCTCTCGCCGGGTCAGGTAACATGGCAGAGCGCCACGGCTCCGGCGGTTCGAGCGATTCGATGGAGGGAGGCGATGGGTCCGTTGGCACCGAATCGGAGCCACGAATCCTGGACGACGATACCGTATCCGCAGCCGATCGGGCATCCGCTTCCCGGTCGCTCGAGCTCCCCGTCGATTCGCTCGAGTACGTGATCGTGGTGGGCTACGACGCCTGGACCGAGCCGGTGCTCGTCCAACTCGCCGAACACGGCGTCTCCTTCACGGTGGTCACGACCGACGACGGAACTGCGGACCGTCTCGAGGAGCGCGGGCTCTCGGTCGTCCTCACGGACGACGTCGACGAAGCGTGTTTTCGTGCTGCGGAGCTCAATCGCGCCGACGCCGTCCTCGTCGCCACACTCGACGACCAGCTCAACGTCCTCGCCGTGCTGACGGTGATGAACGTGGACGAGTCCATGCGAGTCGTGACCTTCGCTGGCGAGGGACAGGACGTGCCGAAGCTTCGGGCCGCGGGTGCCGACAGCGTCGTAAGCATCGGTCAGGCCGTCGGGGAGCTGCTCGTCGAAGTCGCCCTCTCCGAGCGAGACGTTTCTGACGTCGTCGGAGAGCTGGTCGGTAGCGGGTCCTGAGTGTCCGCGTGCCGAGACCTTCTTAAGCTATCCAGCCACAGGTTCGGTCATGCTGGCATTCTGGACCGGCAAGCGATTTAGCGTCCTGCTCACCACGGTGGTGGGCGTTCTGTCGGTCCTCACCGGGATCGCCAACATCGCGATCGGTGACGTCGCGGTCGTAGGTCCGCTGCAGCCTTACGTACCGGCTGCGGTCCGGCTCGCTGCGGGATTCACCGGGGCGATTACGGGGTTCCTGATGTTGCTCGGCGCGGTCGGGCTCCGCCGGGGCTATCGTGCTGCCTGGGCGCTCACGATCGTCTTGCTTCCCATCACTGCTGCACAGGGGCTGGTCCAGTCGAACCCACTCTCCGTACCGCTGGTCCTCTTTTCGGTTCTCTCGATTCCGATGCTCGTCCTCAGCCGCCACCACTTCCGGAGCCGGGTCTCCCTCTCAACGGCTCAGATCGCAGCTGCAATCGCGCTCCTCAGCGTCCAGCTCTACGGCACGGTTGGGACCTACGCACTCCGGGACGAGTTCACGAACGTCTCGACCGTGCTCGACGCGTTCTATTATACGCTCGTGACTGCATCGACGGTTGGCTACGGTGACGTGACGCCGACCACGCAGGTCGCGCGACTGTTCGGAATGAGCGTCCTCCTCTTTGGAACGGCGACCTTCGCGATCGCACTCGGGACGTTGCTGGCCCCCGTCCTCGAGTCCCGCTTCGCCGCGGCACTCGGCCGGGTCCGCAACCGCGAGCTTGGTCTCCTCGAGGACCACGTGCTGGTGCTCGGCTACGGCGACCTGACCGAGCCCATCGTCGACGCGCTCACGGAACGAGACCAGCAGTTCGCGGTCATCACGGAGGACCAACACCACGTCACCGAACTCTCCGATCGCGGGATTCTCGCCATCCAGGCAAGCCCCAGCGACGAGGCGATCCTCGAACGGGTGCGTATCGCGGACGCGGCGGTCGCCATCGCCGCGACCGATACCGACTCGGCGGACGCCTTCTCCGTGCTCACCGCCAGACAGCTCGAACCTGACCTCCGGATCGTCGCTGCAGCGACGAACGCTGAGAACACGGCGAAACTCGCGCGCGCCGGCGCCGACGTCGTCGTCGACCCAGCGGCGATCGGCGGACAGCTGCTCGTCGGCGCGGTCGAGGGCGATCAGCCGCAGTAACTGTTCTCGCTTCACTCTCGATCTCGACCGTCACCAATGCGAGGTGCTCCGGTCTGGGACTGATGAAGCGGGGGCCGATGAACCGAGCGGCCGAGTGTGCTATTGCCGACTGATCGCATTTGTGCCCACCCGAGCTACCGGTAGCTCACTCCCCGTCGGCCAGGGTTCGCTCTTCGAGGCCCGTTTTGACGGCGTCGAGTGCCCGATAGGAACGGTGCTCCGCGAGCAGCGTTGCACCGAGAAATGCCGCAATGGCGACGCTGGCCCAGATCGTGCTGTCGGTCGGGTCCGCTCGGTCGAGGGTGCGGTGGGCCCAGAACAGGTCGGCCCAGACCGAATCGTGAAACGCGAGCGTCCCCGATGACTCCACGAGTTTGCTCGCGTCGGGGACCATCGCCCAGCCGCCCGCGACGATCGTCCAGGTGCGTGGATAGCGCACGTTCGGGATCAGTAACGTGACACCCAGGATCGCGATCGTCGCACCGACCGCGAAGTGCGTGATCGCTTGGGACATGCTCGCGCTTGGCACTGGGTACGCAAATCGTTACCGGGGAGCGTCCCCTGCAGCAGTAGGTGCGTCGTTTTTACTGAAGCAACTCGACGCCGCCCGATTCGTCGTCGCCGACGACAGCGGCGTCCGCCACGCTTCGGATCGTGGCCTGCGTCTGGGAGTCGATCGCCGCCGGGTCGAGGTGGAAGTGGGCGATCGCGCCGGCAGCCTCGACGTGCGTCCTGAGTTCGGAGAGGAATCGGACGAGCTCCTCCGTCTCGACGTACTGGAGCGTCGTCGTCAGCGAGCGAAAGCAGACGACGGCCTGTTCCTCGGCGTCGGTCCACTCCGAAAGCTGGCTGCTTATCGTGACGCCGAGCCCGGTGAGGTCGCCTGGGTCACCTACCTCGTGCGCCGTGAGCCAGCTCGCAGCAGACTCGCCGGCGGTCCCGGGCTCGGCGGTCGTCGCCGGTGACCCCGCGGCGACGGCGTCGGGTGCTCCCGACCCTGTTGCTCCGGAATCGGGCGCGCCGTCGCCCGGGACGTTCTCGGCGAAACTGGCACTGACGACGGCGAACTCAGATGGATGCTCGCCGACGTGATCGTCCCAGCGTCGGTGGGTCTTTCCGATCGTCTCGGTCACGCTGACGATCAGGAGTTTTTCGGCTTCGGGCTCGTTCGCGGTGAGAAGATCGATGCAGGCTGTCGTGTCGCGCTCGTCGAAGCGCGGCGTCTCGACGAGGAGTACGGCTGGCGGTTCGACGGCCTCGGAGAGGCCGCCCCTTTCGTGTGAGGTGGAGGGCTCCATAGCGGCTAGGAGTAGCTTCGGTTTCGATGAAATAAAACCCGCCGCTCGATCGAACTGTTTGGGCGCGTCCGAGACCATCGGTATCCTGGCGGCGGTAGCCACTGCCGCACCATCGACACGGTTTTGCGGCGTCCCGGGAAACGTCGGAACAAGAATGCTCGACAGAACGACCCTCCGGGAGGAGCCCGAACGGGTCCGTGAGGCGCTCGACGCCCGCGGGAGCGATCTCGATCTCGACGCGATCCTCGCGGTCGACGAGGAGTGGCGCGAGCTGAAAGCCCGCGGCGACGAGCTTCGCCACGAACGCAACGAGGTGAGCCGATCGATCGGCGAACTCAAACGCGAGGGCGAGGAGGAAGAAGCCGAGGAAGCCATCGAACGCTCCAGCGAGCTGAAGGCCGAACTCGAGGAAGTCGAAGCCCGCGCAGACGAGCTTGAGGCCGAACTCGAAGAGCGTCTCCTCGAGATCCCCCAGCTCCCCCACGAGTCCGTCCCCGAGGGCGAGGCGGAAGCCGACAACGTGGAGATCCGCCGCGAGGGGTTCGATGACTTGCGAAACGATCTCCCGGGAGAGATCGTTCCGCACTACGAACTCGGCGAGGAGCTCGACGTCATCGACGAGGGCCGCGGCGCCAAGACCACCGGCGCCGGCTTCTACTTCCTCAAGGGAGACGGCGCACGACTCGAACACGCTCTCATTCAGTTCATGCTCGACGTGCATCGGGAGCAGGAGTACGTCGACGTGTTCCCGCCGATCCCGGTCAAGAGCTCGTCGATGGAGGGGACCGGCCAGCTGCCCAAGTTCGCCGACGACGCCTACCGCCTTGGCGGCGCGGAGACCGTCGAATACGAGGACGACGACCTCTGGCTCTGCCCGACGGCAGAGGTACCGGTCACCAACATGTACGCCGACGATATCCTCCTCAGCGACGACCTCCCGCTCAAACACCAGGCATACACGCCGAACTTCCGCAGAGAGGCCGGCGAGCACGGCACGGAGACCCGGGGCATCGTCCGCGTCCATCAGTTCAACAAGGTCGAACTCGTCAACTTCGTCGAGCCAGAGGAGAGCTACGACCGCCTCGAAACGCTCCTCGACGAGGCAGCGTCCGTTCTCGACCGTCTCGGACTCCCCTACCGCGTTCTCGACCTCTGTACCGCCGACCTGACGTTCGCCTCCGCGAAGACCTACGACCTGGAGGTCTGGGCGCCCGGCGACGACATGCCCGACGGTCCCGAGGAGGGCGGTCGCTGGCTCGAGGTCTCCAGTGCCTCGAACTTCGAAGCGTTCCAGGCTCGCCGCGCCGGCCTCCGCTACCGACCCGAGCGCCACGAATCCGCCGAGTACTGCCACACGCTCAACGCATCCGGTACGGCCGTCGGTCGCGTGATGGTTGCCCTCCTCGAGTACTATCAGAACGAGGACGGCACGGTCACCGTGCCCGAGCCCCTCCGACCGTATATGAACGGTCAGGAGCTCATCGAGGGGCACGAACCCGTCGGCGAGGCGGCCGTCGGTGCCGGCGAGAAGGAGTAGATCGCACTCGGTCGGCGCTGCTTGCAGCTCAGATCGAGTACGTCCGCAACGACGCGAGCTGGCCGTCTTCGATCTCGAACGCGTCGGCGAACCGGAACCAGACGTCGCCGTTCGAGCGGCGGAGCGTTCCCTCCACGACGACGCGATCGGGCGTTGCAGTCACGTGTTCGATTTCGTGCGTCGTGTCCCGATCGGGCCGATCGTGTTGCATGAAGGAGACGAACGCCTCGCGACTCTCGAACGTGCGGTCGGATCGCTCCTGCGTGAACCCTGCCGTCAGCAGTTCGCGCAGCCGATCGTACTCGTCCTCGTCGATCGCTTCGTAGTACGTCCGAGCGAGCGTAGCGGGATCCATGTTCGTTCGTGTCGGTCCTTCCTGCTGTTAACGGTCGCGGTCCTGACATCGCGGTCCTGGACTGGTGGTCCTGACACCGCGTTTCGGATACCGAACCCCAGTCGTCGAACGTCTGTACTCGAACCGAACCAATCACGCCCCAGCAATCGACTCTTGCGTTCACCTCCAGCCAGCTCCCGACGCGCTGGCCTCACTCCGCGTCGGCGAGTCGTTCGTCTCGGTCCGCCTCCTTCAGCGACGGCAGCTCGCCGACGTCCTCGATCGCAGCGATCGCGTCCTGTTCGTACTCGTCGGCCACGTCGCTGTCGCCGTCGCCGTACTCCTTGGCTGCAGTCGCGAACCACTCCGTCGCCTGGCGGAGCCGTCGGGCCTTCTCCGCGGCCGTCGCCGCCGCGGCTTCGATTCCCTCCGATTCGGCGAACCGTCGCGCCGACGCGAACCCGTCGGCTGCGTCGTCGAGATAGTATCGTGCCTCCTGGAACGTCTCGCGCGCCAGCCCCCAGTGTTTCTCGTCGTAGGCGTTCCGGGCGGCGTCGAGCTCCGAGCGACCGTACTGGAACTGCTCGTGCGCCTCGCTGTAACGGTCCATCGCGGATCGATCGTCCTGAATCGCCTCGATCGCTGCGGTGACCTCCTCCAGGTCGGGCTGGTCGTCGGGCGTGTCTGCCACCCACGCGTACTGGATCGTCCGGTGGAGGTCGACGACGAAGATTGAGCGCTGGGCCACGTCCGGATGTCCCTCGATCTCGTCGGCGAGGACACCGTAGGCCTCGGCGGTCTCGCCGAGTCGATCCGATAGGAGGGGGAAGCCCAGCCCGTTCTCTTCGGCGAACGCGCGGTGGCTATAGGCGCTGTCGACGGAGATTCCGAGCAGCTCGACGTCGGCTTCGAGTCCGAACAGCTCGACGTCCCGCAACGAGCACATTTCGGTCGTGCAAGCCGGGCTGAAATCCATCGGATAGAACACGAGGACGTGGACCCGATCGAGGTCCTCGGACATTCCGAACTCGTCGATTGCTCCGCCGTGTGCGCCTGGGTGAGAGAACGTCGGTGCGGGCGCGCCCGGTTCGAGCATGACGCGTCCATTGATGGTCGAATCGGAAAGTGATTGCGGCAGCCGAACCGTCGAACTGTGAATCGGTCTGGAGCTTCCATTCTATCGCCCCTATCTCCCCATCTCCCTATCTCCCCCAATCTCCACTACCGCCCCGACGCCAGCCTCCCGGCGACCGATGCTCTGATAGGGGGCCTGCTCGTCCGTCGAGACGAGAAATGCAGACGCACGTCGTTCCGGTCGGCTTCGACTACGACCGGCTGATCGCGCCGCTCGTCCGCGACCAGCTCGACGTGGACCGAGCGATCCTGCTGGAGGGAGCGGTGGGGAGCGAGGCGAACGTCGAGTACTCCCAGCGGCTCTCGACGAAACTCGAACAGGACTTCCGGAATCTGCTTGGTGCGACCACCGAACGGGTGGTCCTCGCGGACGTGTACGATTACGATGCGGCGTTCGAGCAGGCCTACGAGCTTATCAACGACGAGCTCGATCGCGGCAACGAGGTCTGGGTCAACGTCTCCGCGATGCCCCGCCCGGTCTCCTTCGCCTTCGCGACCGCCGCCCACTCGATCATGGTCGAGCGGGAGGCCGACCGCGAGAAGATTCACACCTACTACACGGCGCCCGAGAAGTACCTCGAGACCGAGCTGGCCGAGGAGCTCCGCGAGCAGCGAACCCTGCTGGAGGACCTGCGAGAGTCCATCGACGACGCGGCCGAATCCGACGCTGCCGACGCTTCGGTCGCGGAAGAACGGATCACCGAGCATCTCGAATCCACCACCGATCTCCTCGCGGAGTTCGACGAGCGTGGGACGACCATCGGCGCCAAGGAAATCGACGGCAGCCACATCGTCGAGCTGCCGGTCGCCTCCTTCTCCAACGTCAAACCCTTCGAGGAGGTCATCCTCTACAAGCTCGGCGAGGCCGGCGAGTTCGACTCGGTCTCGGAGCTCGCGAAAGCGCTCGCCGACGAGCTCGACGAGGAGTACACCGACAGCTTCCGCTCGAAGGTCATCTACAACGTCGATCGTCTCGGCCCCGGCGGCAAGGGGTACATCGAGCAGGAACACCACGGGAAATCCCACCGGACGCGGCTCTCCCGGATCGGCGAGCTGTGGGTCCGCGCACACTCCGACTCGCCGCCGGCCGAGGTCGAAAAGGAGTAACCGGACTCGAGCCGGTTCGTCGCTCTCTTTCTCTTTCTTTCTCTCTCTTTCGCTCTATCTCTATTTCTCTCTGGAAGTGAGACGCAGGCGGGGCCGGAACGGTCAGGCGCTGCTGGGATCGACGGCCGTTCGATCCGCACGCCAGGCGATGACGCGTTCGCGAAGCACCAGCAGGCTCGGGAGGACGGTGAGACACGCCAGGAAGGCGAAGAAGATGCTCAGTCCTGTCACGATCCCGAACCGCTGGAGCGGCGGTGAGAGCGCGAGCGCGAGGACGCCGAACCCGCTCGCCGTGGTCGCGGCGCTGCCCAGCAGTGCGCCACCGGTGCCAGTGATCGTCGCCGTCAGCGCCGCCCGCGCATCGTCGAGGCGCTGGCGTTCGTCGACGAACCGCTCCGTGAAGTGGATGCTGTAGTCGACGCCGAGTCCGATCGCGAGACTCGTCACGACCGCAGTCTCGCTGTTGAACGGCAATCCGAGGGCAGCCATCGTGCCGAGCAGCCACGCGAGTGCGATCACGACCGGCGCGAGAATCACGACGGCCAGATCCGGCGCGCCGTAGCGGTACCACTGCAGCCCGAGCAGGAACACGCCGATCACGAGGATCGTGATCGCGAGCGCCTGAATCAGCGTCTCCAGCAGCGCGTCCTGCAACACCGCGGTGATGACGGGGCCGCCGGTTGCGACTGCCGTCACTGGCGCGTTTGACTCGATCTCGCCGGAGAACGTCTCGAGATCGCTCGCCACCGTCTGTGCGGACACGTCAGAGCGGATACCGACCGTCAGCCTGGCGGATCCGTAGGCTCCGTCGTCGGTCTGGTAGAGTACTGCCGCCGCCCGCTCCGGTGCCACGTCGAAGAGCACGTCGTAGACTGCCGCGACCTCGCTGTTCGGCAGTCCGTCGCCGTCGGTATCGCGATCCGCGATCGCGGCGGCGAGCGTCTCGTTTTCCGCAGCGACGGACCGGAGCACCGTCACGGGCGTCTCCGCTGCGACCGTCCCGTCAGCGCGGTCGACGATCGCGTCTGAGCCGTCGGCGTCCTGCGTGGCTGCGTCGATGGCAGTGAGTGTCGCGGGATCGGTTACGCCCTCGCGTATCAGCACCTGTGATTCCGTTCCTTCGCCACGCTGGCGGAAGTTCTCCCCGAGATACGCAACGTTCTCCCGGATGTCGTAGTCGCCGGGCGCGAGTGGTTCCGGGAGCGATTTCGACCACTCCGGAGCGTCCTCCGGCAGGAAGTCGGTGCGGTCGAACTCGGTGTCGATTCCCGTCGCCCCGTATGCGCCAGCGCTCGCCAGCAGTACTGCAACGATCACGACGGCGATCGGCGCGCGTCTCGCGAGCGTGCCAGCAGCCGAGAGCGCTCCGTTGATCGGGCCGGCGTTCACGCCAACGGCCGGATTGTGCCGCTCGTACCCGCGTCGATCGAGGAACTGCTCGACCTCCAGTTTGACTGCCGGGACGAGCGCGGTGAACACGACGAAGGTCGCCACGATGCCTGCTGCGCTCAGGATCGCGAACTCCTGGATCGCGACGAGTGGACTCACGTAGTTCGAGAAGAACCCGATGCCGGTCGAGAACGTCGCCGCGGCCAGTGCGACGGCCACGCCGGCGAGGCCGATCCGCATCGCTGTATCGGGATCTCGTCTGCCGCTATCTGCGTCGTCGTCCGCGTCGAGATCGCCTTCGCGGGCCTCTCGGTATCTCATCACGACGTGGAGTGAGTAGTCGATGCTGAGCCCGATGAGGAGGAAGGGGACGGCGATCAGCAGCTGACTCGAGGGGATCTCGAGCCAGCCCTGTACGCCGGTGAGCCACACCATCACGAGCGCGATCCCGAAGATGCCGAAGAGGACGTCGAGCACGTCGCGGTAGGCGACCCCGAGCACGCCGAGAACGAGGATCAGTGCGACCGGCGTGATGATGAGAAAGCTGTCACCGACGGCGCGGCTGGAGGCGTCGTCGGTGATCCCCTGTCCGAAGACGAACGCGTCGTCGAAGCGCGTCTGGACGTACTCGTCGATCGTCACCTGGGCCTCGTAGGCAGCGGTCGGTTCGGCGTCTGAACCGGTCTCGTCGGCCTGGAAGACGAACGTGATCCGGCTCTCGGCCTCAGAGGTTCCTGGTTCGTAGCTCGCGGGCAGGAACTGGTAGGGATCGGGGCCCACCTCGCGATCGGGGTCGAGGACGCGCTGGAGCAGCTCCTGCACCTCGGCATCGGAGCGAGATTCCAGCGTAGCAATCTGCTCGCTCAGGCTCACTCCAGTCCCGTCGCCATTTCCACGCGCGTCAGGATTGTCCTCGTAGTACGCCGCCGTCCCCACGACGTTTTCGAGACCGGTAATGGCGTTACCGTCTCTGAGTGTGCTCGCGACGCTCTCGTCGGATCGGAGCTCCTGCTGGAGGCGGAGCCCCTCGAGTAGCGACGCTCTGGTCAGCACGGTCCCGTCCCGATCACGGACGACGACCTGGGCGACGATCGTGTCGTCAGTGGGATACGTCGCCTCGATCTCGTCGAGTGCGGCGCGCTCGGGCGAGTCCGTCTGGAACTCACCGATGCCGCCCTCCTCGGATTCGCCGACGACCGCTCCGGCACCGACGATCGCGGTCAGGAGCAAGAGGACGGCAATGGCGACCCTGCTGTGATCGACGAGTGCGTCGGCGTACCGATCGGCGAGGTCGCGGCCCACGGATCAGTGACCTCCTGACTGGTACGCTGGTGCCTCTACCTGAACGTTCGCTACCTGCGACGTGATCACAATCATACGGCTACGTTGTGGGTACAGCGCAGTATAGCTTCTGACGCAGATTGCCCGATGCACTGACGTCACCAACCGAGCAGTCTGCACGGAGTGCTCGACGCAGTACCCAGCAGGAAAGATTGATCCAGTAACAGGTAGAAGCAAAAATATGACTGATCGCGAGCAGTACGCCACGACCGCTGCGGTGTGGGTCGGCTCGCTCGTCCTCGTCGGAGTCCCGACGATGGCCGTCGTCGGCAGGTCGGCCAACGCTGTTCTCTCGCGAGCGTCGGTCCCTCGGCCACCGGTACTGCTGCTCGCAGTGGGCGTCTTGTCGATCGCCGTCGGACTGACCGTCGCGACGGAACTCACGCGCGTTCGGCTCCACGGATTCGCATCGCTGCATCGTGGCTCGATCGCACGCACGATCGGCCGCCACACCGTCCTGCTCGTTCCTGCCGTCGCATTTCTCTGGTACGCAGGCGTCACTGTCTTCAGTGAGATCGCCGCCGAGGTCGGCGGGAGTGCCAGCCCCGCGGGAGCCGTCGGGTTCGGTGGAGTTGCGCTCACGTTCGTCTACGTAGCGTATCGGTGTGTTCGTGCGTTCGTCGACGGTCGTCGCGAGGGACGTACGACAGGCCGAACAGCGGGAGACGCCGATTAGCTGCGGTCGAGGACGTTCCTCAGTGACAGCGTACCGCTCAAAGTGACTGATGTGACGGGAACGCAGCGCGCCAACGACGAAAGAGGTAAGTGCCGGACGCGGGCAGTCGTAACTGATGCAATTCGGGTGTGCGGTACCGGCGGTCGTAGTAGGGGCCTTCTAGCCCCACACTCACCATCTCCAGTTCTCGCATCGACCGCCACAGCCCCCGACCCGCGGACGGAGCCGTCGTCCGCCACGCTCGCGACGACGGCTCGAATCTCCCGGCACGACCACAGACCCCATCTCAGCAATGCCAGACGCCACGCAGACGGACACAGACGACCCAGCCGAACCGACCGGCGACGACGCCGAACCGACAGCGCCCCAGCCGACGCTCGAGGGCGAGTACGATCCGCGCGAGGCCGAGCAGCGGTGGCAGGAGTACTGGCTCGAGGCGGGCGTCTACAGCTACGACGACGAGATCGAGGATCCCGACACGGCCTACTCGATCGACACGCCGCCGCCGACCGTCTCCGGAAGCCTCCACATGGGCCACCTCTACGGCAGCACGCTCCAGGACTTCGCCGCCCGATTCCATCGGATGTCCCGCGAGGACACGTTCTTCCCCTTTGGCTACGACGACAACGGGATCGCCTCCGAGCGCCTGACCGAACGCGAGCTCGACATTCGCCACCAGGACTACTCCCGCCGCGAGTTCCAGGAGAAGTGCCGCGAGGTCTGCCAGGAGTACGAAGCGGAGTTCACCGAGAAGATGCAGGGCCTCGGGATGTCGATCGACTGGGATCGGACCTACAAGACGATCGAGCCGCGCGTCCAGCGGATCTCCCAGCTCTCCTTCCTCGATCTCTACGAGCAGGGGCGGGAGTACCGCAAGAAGGCGCCGGCAATCTGGTGTCCGGACTGCGAGACCGCGATCTCCCAGGTCGAGATGGAGGACGCCGATCGCGACTCCGCGTTCAACGACGTCGCTTTCGAACTGGTGGAGGCGGGCAGCGAGCCAGACGCCGAGGCGGTCGCTTCGGCAACCGAGGAGCGCCCCTACGCGCCGCCGACCGAGCCCGGCGACGACCTCGTCATCTCGACGACGCGGCCCGAACTCCTGCCGGCCTGCGTCGCGATGTTCGTCCACCCTGACGACGACGCCAACGCCCACCTCGTCGGCGGCACCGCGACGGTCCCGCTGTTCGATCACGAGGTCCCGATCTACGAGGACGACCGGGTCGACCTCGATACTGGAACCGGGCTGGTCATGTGCTGTACGTTCGGGGACCAGACCGACATCGAGTGGTACCAGGCCCACGACCTCGATCTCCGGGTCGCCATCGACGCCTCCGGTACGATGACCGACATCGCAGGAGAGTACGAGGGGCAGTCGACGGAAGCGGCTCGCGAGCAGATCATCGAGGCCCTCGACGACGCCGGCATCCTGCTCGATCACGATCCGATCACGCACGCCGTGCAGGTCCACGAGCGCTGTGAGGTTCCCGTCGAGTATCGGGTCTCCAAGCAGTGGTACGTCGAAATTCTCGACCGGAAAGAGGAGTATCTCGCTGCCGGACGCGAGATGGACTGGTATCCCGAGAAGATGTTCACCCGGTACGAGCACTGGATCGAGGGCCTGGAGTGGGACTGGCTGATCTCTCGCCAGCGCGATTCGGGCATCCCGTTCCCGGTCTGGTACTGTGCGGACTGCGACGAGCCGATCGTCGCCGATCGGGAGGATCTCCCCGTCGAACCCATCGAGGACGAGCCGCCCGTCGACGCCTGTCCGGCCTGTGGCCACGAGGACTTCGAGGCCGAAGAGGACGTCTTCGACACCTGGGCGACCTCCTCGCTCACGCCGCTGATCAACGCCGGCTGGGACTGGGACGCCGCGGCCGACCCCGAGACTGGCATAGGCCCGGCGACGCTCGACCAGGGCGCGTTCACCCTCGACAACCCCGAACTCTACCCCTTCGACGTCCGCCCGCAGGGCCACGACATCATCTCTTTCTGGCTGTTCCACACCGTGGTCAAATGCTACGAACACACCGGAGAGGTTCCCTTCGAGAGCGTCCTTATCAACGGCCACGTTCTCGACGAGAACCGCGAGAAGATGTCCAAGTCCAAAGGCAACGTCGTCACGCCCGAGGAGGTCATGGACGAGTTCCCAGTCGACGCCGCGCGCTTCTGGGCGGCCGGAACCGCCGTCGGCGACGATTTCCCGTTCAAGGAGGGCGACCTCGAGGCCGGCGAACGGCTGCTCCGGAAGCTCTGGAACGCCTCGAAACTCGTCGACCAGCTGGCGCCGATTGATTCCGCGCCACCGGGCAGTGACGGCACCGATTCGGGGTCCGCGGCCGAGCAGCCCGACCTCGAACCGATCGACGAGTGGCTCCTCGCCCGGCAGGACGCCGTGCTCGAATCGGTCACCGAGAAGTTCGCGGATCACGAGTACGCGAAGGCGCGCACGGAGCTGCGCACCTTCTTCTGGGAGACGTTCTGTGACGACTACCTCGAGATCGCGAAACAGCGCCTCGACGACGTCGAACGTGGCGCGCTGTCCGACGGCACCGCGAACCCGGCTGCGAGCTCGGCGGCGTACGCGCTCCGAACGGCCCACCGGAACTTCTGCCTCCTCTTCGCGCCGATCCTCCCACACGTGACCGAGGAGATCTGGCAGGCGAGCTACGGGCAGACCACCGCGACGGACAGTCTCCACACGACCGACTGGCCGTCGCCGACGGGCCAGACCGCCGACCTCGACGCTGGCGAAACTGCGCTCTCGGTCATCTCCGCGCTGCGCGGATACAAGACGGACTCCGGACTGCCCCTCAACGCCGACCTCTCGGCGGCCACCATCTACGGCGACGTCGCGGGCTTCGAGGGCGCCATCGGTGACGTCATGCACGTCGGTTCGGTCACGTCGAAGGACGGGGAGGCGCCGACCACGACCGAGATCGTCGGCGTGAACCTCGACTACGCCACGCTCGGCCCCGAGTTCGGCGAACAGATCGGCGAGTTCGACGCGGCGATCGACGCCGGCGAGTACGAGGAGACCGACGACGGGCTCGCGATCGCTGGTGAGACGCTAGATCCGGATCACTACGAACTGGTTCGCGAGCAGACCTACGACGGCGAGGGCGAGCTGCTCGAAGCCGACGGTGCGACGGTCATCGTCGAAGCGTAGAACCCGGCGTAGCGTTCCCTCCGTCGCTGTCCCTCTCTGGTTCCTCTTGTCGCCGTCTCCTACCGGTTGCCCACGTCGTCCCCTTCCGCCGGTTGCTCTCGTTGCCGTCGCTCGTCGGGTTCTCTCTCGGGTTCTGCTTAGGCCTGTCTCCTCCCACAGCTCTCTGCATTTTCGCTGCGCGGTCCCCTTCGAGCGTGTCCGTTCCTGCTCTGGAGGCGCGCCACTCGCTGCGCCGTGCTCGCGGTTCATCGACTGCTCTACCCGGAAGCTGTAACTGCGGAAGCTACGTCTCAGAGAAGGGGTGCGTGGTAGGTGGTTGGAGACCGTGGCGCACCCCAGCCGAGAGAGGGGGTCCCCCAGATAAAAGTTTTGTGAGTTTTCGGGTGACTACTGATCCTCACCGATTTTGACTCCACTCGGCGACGCACAGTTCGTCTCTGGCCGATAGTGGCGACGGCAGAGTCCTTGGGGGTCCGTCTGCTCGACCCAGGCGGCGAGCCGTGACCGTGTGCTGGCTCCGTTACGGGGTGCTTTTGACGCCTGGACGAGAAGCTGCGCTCATGCAGGTCGGGATCGTCGGCCAGCGTGGACGAGACCGTGCAGTGGCGGTCACCGACGAGATCCGCGACCGACTTCGCGAGCGGGGCGTCGACCTCGTGCTCGACGAGTCGACGGCCGCAGCGCTCGGGGTCGAGGGCTCGCCGCCAGAACGCCTCGCCGACTGCGACCTCGCGGTGAGCATCGGTGGCGACGGGACCTTTCTATACGCGGCTCGTGCCGCTGGCGCAACGCCCCTCGTCGGCGTCAACCTCGGCGAAGTCGGATTTTTGAACGCCGTTTCGCCAGACCGTGCGATCGAGGCCGTCAGCGCCGCTGTCGACGAGCTCGAAGCTGGCACGCTCGCGGTACGTGACGTCCCACGGCTCCGAGCGGGTGGGGACGATTGGTCGCTGGAGCCCGCGATCAACGAGGTGCTCGTCCAGGGGCCGCGTCGCGGTGCCGGTGCCGATGCGGACCTGCACGTCGTGGTCGACGGCTCCACCTACGCGAGCGGCGTTGCCGACGGCGTTCTGGTAGCGACGCCGACGGGAAGCACGGCGTACAATCTCAGCGAAGGCGGACCGCTGGTCCATCCCCGCGTCGATGCGATGGTCGTCACGCCCATGTTCGCGCGTGACGGCACGCGGCCACTCGTCGTCGACGGCGATTCGACGATCGAACTCCGCGTCGAGAACGCCGACGCCGGCCACGTCGTCACGGATGGCCGACAGGCTCGCGAACTCGACGCACCGTTCGAGGTTTCCGTCGAGGCGAGCGCGCAGCCACTCCACATCGCCGGCCCCGACGTCGACTACTTCGAGGCGCTGGACAAACTCGAGTAACTCCTGCCGGTTTGGGTGACTGTCGTACGCTCTCCGTCCTGTACCCCTCCTTTCGTAAGGCCTAATCGGGCGAGGCCCCGGTATACTCCTAATGAGTCAGCAACTGCCGGACGTGCAGGCCGACAGCCCGGACGTTCAGGTCGGGCTGAACCGGGTTGGCGTCACCGGCGTGGAGAAACTGGTCAAGATCGCTCGGGCCGACGACCGCCCGATCGTGCTGATGGCGGAGTTCGAGGTCTTCGTGGATCTCCCCTCCTGGCGGAAAGGTGCGGACATGAGCCGAAACATGGAGGTCGTCGACGAGACTCTCGAGGCCGCCACGCGGGACGAAGTTTACGGCATCGAGAACGTCTGTACCGAGGCCGCGCGCCGCCTCCTCGAGAAACACGAGTACACGACCAAGGCGGAGGTTTCCATGGAGGCCGAGTTCGTCCAGCGTGAGGACACGCCCGCGAGCGACCGCGAGACACAGTTCACGAGCGACGTGCTCGCCTGTGCGACGGCGACCGAAGACGGCGTTCGCACCGAGATCGGTGCGGAGGTCACGGGAATGACGGTCTGTCCGTGTTCGCAGGGGATGTCGGCGGCGAGAGCCCGCGAGACGCTGCAGGATCTCGAAGTCGAGGATGAGACCGTCGAGCGTTTCCTCGAGGAAGTTCCCCAGCCCGGACACTCCCAGCGAGGCCACGCGACGCTGACGGTCGAGAGCGAGGGCGTTCCGGAGGTCGATCTCGTCGATCTCATCGAGGTCGCGCGCGATTCGATGAGTGCACGCATCTACAACCTCGCGAAACGGCCCGACGAGGATCACATGACCTTCGAGGCACACAGCGACGCGAAGTTCGTCGAGGACTGCGTCCGATCGATGGCCGAGGGAGTCGCCGAGTCCTTCCCCGACCTTCCCGACGATGCCATCGTCACGATGTCCCAGTCCAACGACGAGTCGATCCACCAGCACAACGCCCACGCCGAGCGGGTCGTCGACCTCGCGACGCTTCGGTCGGAGGTCGACGGAGACGGCGACTCACGACCTGCCTGACTCGCACGCTGCTCTCCTCGGGGGCCAACGATGGTTGTTGGCAACCTCGACGGATACGAACCGCTACTTCTCGCTGCAATGTCCAACAGGCACTGCTGCCGATACCACTTTCCCTTCATAATTGCCTACGGCCGGTGACGATGGCTATATTCGACGACAATTGGATAAAACGAGTCGGAGAGCGCCTCTGGACGCAATCCAAGCGACAGTAACGGCTGGAATTTTCCTCGCCGTCAGAACCCTGGAAGCAAGAACGTATATGTCGGAGGAGTCACAAACGACAGTTGTCCGTTAGGTGGTTGGATCCGATGGGTACTGCTGATCACGATCGTGCGGTAGAACTGTTGAAGGAACTCGGGATGAAGGCGTATCAGGCGGAGTGTTTCGCCGCCCTGAACACCATCCCCAACGGGACGGCAAGAGAGATCAGTGAGGTCGCAGACGTGCCACGAACGCGCGTCTACGACGCGACTGAGGCGCTCGCAGAGCAGGGGTTCGTGGAAGTCCAGCACACGAACCCACAGCGGTTTCGAGCGATACCGCTCTCGGAGGCCGTGCGGAACCTGCGCGAGCAGTACGAACTTCGCATCGAGAAGCTCCACGAAACGCTCGCGGAGCTAGAGCTGGACGCTAGCGAGCGGGAGGCGGACCTCCCCGAGGTGTGGACGGTCTCCTCGGACGGCAGCCTCGATAGCCGGATCTCAGAGAGCATCGTCGCCGCAGACAGCGAGGTCGTTCTCGTCCTGGGATCGACGGATGGCTGGACGCCGGAGCTCGCTGCTGCCATCGAGACCGCAGTCGATCGAGGCGTCGACGTCCACGTCGTGACGCTCCCCTCGGTGACGATAGACTTCGGGGAGTACGATGGCGTCGAGACGTTCCAGTCGGAGTTACCGTGGCTCGAATCCCACGGGGAGGACGGTCAGATCGACCGGCTCCTGCTCGTCGACCGGAACAGTCTCCTGTTGACGACGCGCGATGGCTTCAACGGCGACGGCTCCGAGCGGGCGATCGTCGCGGAAGGCGCGTCCAACGGTGCCGTCGTGCTCTGCCGACGGCTGCTCATGGACGAGCTCGCGGACAGTCCCCTCGCCGACTGAGGCGATTGGACGTCCGACGCGGTGCCTGTTTTTTTGCGACTGTTGACTCCGGTCGCCAGCGCGTCATTCGCGATGTGTTCGCTCTGGTGGTTCCCGATCTGCCCGCTGATCTACTGTAGGAATGGTGCTGATGGTGGTAGCGATGACGACCGAGACTGAGCGACCGCTGGCTCTCCGTCAACTACCCGTGCGCTTCGCCACACTGGTCGCTGCCGCCATCGTGAGCGCCGAGATCACGAAGACGACGGCGGCAGCCGCTGCAACGTCGTGGGCCGTTGCGCCGAGAGCGACGGCGTCGTTCGGTTCGACGGGGAGCGTCGTGTGGTGTGGATGGTCTCCCACCACCGGGACGAAGTAGTCGACGACGAGGTTCCCTCCATACCAGAGGGCCGCGATCGCGATTCCTCGCACCGAAAAGTCGCCGATTCGGTGGAGTACGAACGCCTGGACCACCATCGCGAGATGGCTCCAGAACAGGAACTGCCACATCGGCGGCGACGTCGGGAACTCGGCCCGAAAGACGAGGAGGGTGAACGGCGTCCACAGCCCGAGGACGATGTTCCCGACGAAGGCCAGCACCAGGAGCCACTGCCGTGTGGAACCCAGTTTCCAGCTCGCCACTGCGAGTGCGAACAGCAGCGTCGCCAGCGGACTGTCGGGGACGAACGGCCACATGACCGTGGGCGTCTCGCCGAACTGCAACCGGTAGTACCAGAAGCCGAAGGCGGTCCCGAGGAGGTTCACCGCCACGACCGCCCACGCGAGCCTGAGGCCGAGATTCTCGAGTCGCTCGGGTACAGGCGCAAGATAGCGCGGAAGTGAGTCGCGCGCTGGGAGCCCGTCGCTGCTCGTTAGCTCTCGGAGTCTCGTTCGTGCGTCCGCGCCGGAACTCCCCATTACGTCGCTCAATGCGAGGGCCCACCCTAAACGGTAGCGGTCTACCTCACGTCGGTTGTAGTGGGTAGCACCCCGTTCCACTCGGATTCACAGCCATCCACGGGTTCACACACAAAGGACACCAGTAAGTGCCTCCGTTGCGTAGTCGCTCTCATGCCGACCGAGACCGATCTGGAGGAACTCAAGCGTGGGACGGAGCTCGTGAAGCGCGGCTTCGCCCGCATGCAGAAAGGCGGCGTCATCATGGACGTCGTGAACCGCGAGCAGGCTCGCATCGCCGAGGACGTCGGCGCAGTCGCCGTCATGTCGCTCGAGGCCGTCCCCGCGGACATCCGGAAGCGCGGCGGCGTCGCGCGGATGGCCGATCCCGCCGACGTCGAGGAGATCATCGACGAGGTGTCGATCCCGGTCATGGGCAAATCCCGAATCGGCCACACGAAGGAAGCCCAGATTCTCGAGGCCGTCGGCGTCGACATGATCGACGAGTCCGAGGTCCTCACGCCGGCCGACGACGCCTACCACATCGACAAGCGAGACTTCGCCGCGCCGTTCGTCTGTGGCGCGCGGAACCTCGGCGAGGCGCTCCGCCGCATCGACGAAGGCGCTGCGATGATTCGAACCAAAGGCGAGGCTGGCACCGGTGACGTGAACCAGGCCGTTCACCACCAGCGCCAGATCAAGGGCGCCATCCGGGAGCTCCAGGGCGCGTCTTATCAGGAGCGCGAGCGCTGGGCACGTGAGAACGAAGCACCCGCGGAACTCGTCCACGAGACTGCGGAACTGGGCCGGCTCCCCGTCGTGAACTTTGCTGCTGGCGGCATCGCGACGCCCGCCGACGCTGCGCTGATGATGCACCACGAGTGCGACGGCATTTTCGTCGGCTCCGGCATCTTCGGCGCAGAGGATCCCGAGGCGATGGGCACCGCGATCGTCGACGCGGTCAACAACTGGGACGATCCCGAGACGCTCGCCGAGATCGCATCGGACATCGGTGCGGGCATGAAGGGCGACTCGAACGCCGATCTACCCGAAGAGGAGAAGCTGCAAGGCCGCGGCGTCTGAATCGGGAAATCTGTTTTTCGCATTGGGTCGCCTATTGCTCGAATGCCAGTAGCACAGCAGCCACAACTGCTTCGAAAGTCCTGCAGTGCTTTCGCCGCTACTCCATCACGGGCGCCGTCGACTCTGGCAACGGTTCATTCAGTCACCACTCGGCGACGCTACCGTCGTCGTGGATCCAGACGGGGTTGTGCCAGTCGACGTCCTCTTCGGCCATCTCCTGAACGTGATCTTCGTCAATCTCGATGCCGAGCCCAGGACCGTCAGGGAGATCGACGTAGCCGTCCTCGTACTCGAACACCTCTGGGTCGGCAAGATAGTCGAGCACGTCGCTCGTCTCGTTGTAGTGGATGTCGAGGCTCTGCTCCTGGATGAGCGCGTTCGGCGAGACGGCGTCGAGCTGGAGGCAGGACGCGAGTGCGATCGGCCCGAGCGGGCAGTGGGGTGCCATCGCGACGTCGTAGGCCTCGGCCATGTCCGCGATCTTTTTGACCTCCGTGATGCCGCCGGCGTGGGAGAGGTCCGGCTGGAGCACGTCGACGTGGCCGTCCTCGAGAATCTCCTTGAAATCCCAGCGCGAGAACATGCGTTCGCCGGTCGCGATCGGGATCGTGGTGTGCTGGCTGATCTCTGCAAGGTCATCGAGGTGTTCGGGCAGGACAGGCTCCTCGACGAAGAAGGGCTCGTGGGGTTCGAGTGCCTCGACGAGTCGTTTCGCCATCGGTTTGGAGACTCGCCCGTGGAAGTCCACGCCAATGTCGACCTCTGGGCCGACGCGATCGCGAACCTCTGCGAGCCGTTCGGCCGCTGCGTCGACCGCAGCGGGGTTGTCGACCCGCCGGAGTTCGGCCGTCGCATTCATCTTGAGTGCCGTGAACCCGGCGTCGACCTGCTCGGCGGCAGCGTCGCCGACCTCGGCGGGCCGGTCGCCACCGATCCACTGGTAGACTCGAATTCGATCCCGCACAGGGCCGCCGAGGAGATCGTACACTGGCGCGTCGAAGGCCTTGCCCTTCAGATCCCAGAGCGCCTGGTCGATGCCGGCGATGGCGCTCATCAGGACTGGCCCGCCGCGGTAGAATCCGCCGCGATAGAGCCGCTGCCAGTGGTGTTCGATCCGACCGGGCGCCTCGCCGATGAGGTAGCCCTCGAGCAGCTCCTCGACGGCCGCTTTGACCGTCTTCGCTCGCCCCTCGACGATCGGTTCCCCCCACCCGACGAGCCCGTCACTCGTTTCGAGTTTCAGGAATAGCCAGCGTGGCGGGACCTCGTAGAGTTCGTAGCCGGTGATGGTTCGGGTCATGATGGAGTATCGTTCTCTGGAACCTCCGCACGGTGACCGTGCTGTATGTGTCAAGTGACCATTGGTCACTCGGCCTAGCCGAATGTGAATCTGTGCAGGATCAATATAGCTGATTGGATCGGTGCGCTCGATCGGAGCGCTATAGGCGGATCGTCAGGCCTCTTATCAGCAATTCCTCGACGTCACGTGGACTGTGGCTCCCAGTGAGTCGTCGTTGCCGTCGTACGCAACGCCTACTTTTTGTTGTTGATTGACGAACGGACGCGTCCGTTTCTCACGTCGCTATCTCGCAGGGGATCGGGTCAGGTTTGATAGCCACTACCTATGCATGCCAACTGTATTGCCAACTGTTAACGTTACTATTTATTTCTATATCGAATGAATACTAATGCCTGTTGCCTGGGTCTGCCCCCACGTGAGTCATTGACAATGAGGAAAACTACGAAGGCGGGACTCGGACGACGAGAGTACATGCGCGGCACCGCTGCCGCGGGCGTGTCCGCAACGGCACTTCTGGCAGGGTGTCTCACTGGTGGAGGCGACGGAGGCGATGGGAACGAAGTCGAAGTCCTGCACGGCTGGACTGGTGGGGACGGTGCGGACGCCGCCAGTGCGCTGTTCTCGGCGTTCGAGGAGGAGCACTCGGACGTCCCGACGAACGTCCGTCCGATTGGGGGCGAAGGCAACCAGGCACTCGACCAGGTCGTCGCACAGCGACTGCAGTCCGACGAGCCGCCGAGTTCCTTCGCGGGGTGGCCCGGTCCGAACATGCTCCAGTACGAGGGCGTCCTCGGTGACGTCGAGGAAGAGGTCTGGGAGGAAGCGGGCCTGAAGGAGGCACACGCCCCGGAGGTCGTCGAGATCTGCCAGGGGCCGGACGGGTACAGTGCTGTCCCGATCGGTTCTCACCGGATGAACGACCTGTTCTACAACGTCCAGGTGCTGGATGACGCCGGCGTCGACCCCGACAGTATCGACTCCTTCGATGCGTTTGTCGACGCACTCGACGCGATCGAATCGAACACCAGCGCACAGCCATACGTCAACGGTCTCGCACCGTGGATCGTCCTCCAGTTCTGGGCGGTCACGATGCTCGGTACGCAGGGGTACGATGCCTACATGAGCTTCATCGAGGGCGATGGCGACGAGGCACAGGTTCGCGCTGCCTTCGAGAACGTCGAGATCGTGCTTTCGGACTATCTCAACGTGGACGCAGCCGAAATCGGATTCACCGAGGCCAACCAGCGAATTATGGCCGGCGACGCCGGGTTCATCCACCAGGGCAACTGGGCCGCGGGCGCGTACGGTGAGGACTTCGTCTACGGTGAGGACTGGGGCAACATCCAGTTCCCCGGCACGGAGGATATGTACGGCCTTCACTTCGACTCGTTCCTCTACCCAGCGAACAACCCGTCGCCGGACAATACCCACACGTTCCTGCGGTTCGCCGGTTCGGAGACTGCCCACGTCGAGTTCAACCGACTCAAGGGGTCGATTCCGACGCGAGAGGTTCCGACGGACCGGTTCAACGAGTACCTCACGCAAACCATCGAGGACTTCTCGAGCGCCGAGCAGCGTCCTCCCACGATCGCGCACGGCCTCGCGGTCCCGCAGTCGACCCAGTCACAGCTCGAAGAGGCGATATCGAACAACTTCGCTGACCCCTACAACCCAAGCGCAGTGGCGAGCGAGTTCGTGAACATCGTCTAACGAGTCTGGTGTATGCTAGAGCTCATCGCAGCTGTGCGGAGTGACGGCACGACGGGCGACACGGGAGACGACGAGGACGAGCGATCCGGTCGCTCCCGCTGGGAGCGGCTGCGCCAGAGCGACTTCGTCCGATCGGCACCGTTCTGGGGCCCGCCGTTCTTGTTGATGGGCTTTTTCGTCTACGCAGCGATCGGCTGGAACTTTCTCCTTTCCCTGACCGACTACGAGCGATTCCAGGGCCCGGACTACTCGAATCTGGACTTCGGGATGTACCGGCGGATGCTCGACGACCCCACGTTCTGGGAGGCGACACAGAACACGCTCATTCTGCTGATCGTCTTTACCGTGGCGTGTCTCGTCGCCGGACTCCTACTGGCGATCTTGCTCGATCGTGAGGTCCGGTTCGGTCGGGGGTTCCGGACGATCTACCTGCTCCCGATGAGCCTCTCCTTCATCGTCACCGCACAGTTCTGGAAGTGGATGTACAACTCCCAGTTCGGGATCATCAACGAGTTCTTCGGTCTCTTCGGTCTGGGACCCTACGGTTGGCTGTCGAACCCCGACCTCGTGTTGTTCTCCGTGATATTCGCGCTCGTCTGGCAGTTCAGCGGATACACGATGATCGTGTATCTTGCGGCGTTGCGCGCAATTCCGCAGGATCAGTACGAGGCAGCGAGAGTGGACGGCGCGTCGACGCTGAAGCTGTACTGGCGGGTGATCATCCCGCAGCTCAAGCCGGCCATGGTTAGCGCGTCAGTCGTCCTCCTGTTGTTCTCGCTGAAGGCGTTCGACTTCCTCTTCGCTCTCTTCGACGGTTATCAGCCACGGAAGGGCGCGGACATCCTCTCGACGATGATGGTCCGTGAGGCGTTCGCCAGATCGCAGTGGGCCTACTCCTCAGCGATCGCGATCGTCCTCTTCTTGCTATCACTAGCCGTGATCGCACCGTATCTCTATCAACAACACAGGCAGGGGAACCTATGACAACCGCACCACCACAGGAGACTGACTCGACGAGCTCCGACGGGATTCGGGCACTCCCGCTTCGGACGGCAGGATACTACCTACTCTTGCTGGGGCTGGTGGTGTTCTACCTGCTGCCGATGGAGACGGGGTTCATGACGTCGATAAAGACGGCCGTCGGAGTCAGGGAGAGTCTCCCCTTCCTCCTCCCAGGAACGGACCTCTCCTTCCAGATCCCGTTCGTGGAGTTCGACGTCGATACGATGCTCGAGCAGACGACCGACGAAAAGTGGCGGGATGCGTACGACACGCTCTCGCGAGGGATGGTCAACAGCATGCTGTTCACTATTCCTTCGACGATTCTCTGTGCGATCTTCGGGAGCATGGCCGCCTACGGACTCACGTTGGTCAAGTGGCGTGGACAGGTGTTCGTGCTCGCCCTGTTCATCGCCGGGATCTTCATCCCCTACCAGGCGGTCATTATTCCCCTGACTGAACTCTACGGCTTCATCGACCTGCAGTATCGACTCGGGGCGATCTGGGCCTTGCCCTTCCTCTCGGAGGAACGACACCCCACGATCCTCGAGTTGATCATCACGCACACGGCGTACGGCATTCCGATCTGTACGGTGCTCTTTCGCGCCCAGTACCAGACGATGTCGTGGGAGATGATCGAGGCGGCGCGACTCGACGGTGCGGGGCTCTGGCGGATCTACCGCCGTATCGTGCTCCCCTTGTCGATCCCGATGTTCTCGGTCGTCTTCATCTTCCAGTTCACCCAGATCTGGAACGAGTTCCTCTTCTCGGTCACGCTGATCCGCAGCTCCGTTGACGAGGCAGCCTCTGTGACCCTGATCCTCGGCCAGCTGGGTCAGGCAATCGAGGGGACCGACTTCCCGCTTCGGATGGCCGGCGCCTTCGTCGCGGCGGCACCGACCATCGTGGTCTACATTCTCTTCACCGACAAGTTCGCAGAGGGGGTTCGCGTATGACAGGAATCACGCTCGCGATCGGACGATCGCACCGACACGGAGGACAGTACGATGGCTAGGGCGAAACTCGACGAGGTCACCAAGATCTTCACCGAAGACGACGGCTCGGAAGTCGTCGCCGTCGACGACGTCACTCTCGATATCGACGACGGCGAGTTCCTCGTTCTCGTCGGACCGTCCGGGTGTGGGAAGTCCACCACGCTCCGGATGGTCGCAGGGCTCGAGACGATCACGGACGGGGAAATTCGACTCGACGGCACCGTCATCAACGACGTTCCCGCGAAGGATCGCGACATCGCGATGGTGTTCCAGTCCTACGCGCTCTATCCCCACATGTCGGTTCGCGGAAACATGAGCTTCGGGCTCGAGGAGTCGACGAACCTCGGCGACGACGAGATCGCAAAGCGCGTCGAGGAGTCCGCCGGGATGATGGGCATCGGAGATCTGCTCGATCGGAAACCGTCGGACCTCTCGGGCGGTCAACAACAGCGGGTCGCGCTGGGCCGGGCCATCGTCCGCGATCCGGCGGTCTTCCTCATGGACGAGCCGCTGTCGAATCTCGACGCCAAACTCCGCGCCCAGATGCGGACCGAACTCCAGCGCCTCCAGAACGAACTCGACGTGACGACGATCTACGTCACGCACGATCAGACCGAGGCGATGACGATGGGAGACCGGATCGCAATCCTCGACGACGGAGAACTCCAGCAGGTCGGCACGCCCCTGGAATGTTACCACCGTCCGAAAAATCTCTTCGTCGCGGGCTTCATCGGCGATCCCCCGATGAACTTCCTCCAGGTGACCAACGAGGACGGTACGCTCATCGATCACTCCTTCGAGTATCCGCTCCCACCTCAGGTCGCCTCGGCCGTCGAGGGGACCGATTCACTCGTACTCGGCGTTCGCCCGGAGGATATCGAACTCGAACCAGATCAGTCGAGAGCGGACGACCACACGATCAGCGCCACGATCGACGTCGTCGAGCCGATGGGCGACGAGAACGTCGTTTACCTGCGGTTGGCCGACGGTGCAACCATCGCACGCCCCGATCTGGCTGAACAGGACGCTGCAGAGGGCACCCACGTGAACGATGCCGCGGTCGAGGGCAGCGACGACGCAAAAGAGGGCATCGCTGGCGAGAGTCGATCGACGATCATCGCCACCATTGGCGGTATGCAACATTTCGACGACGGGCAGGACATCTCGATCCGAATTCCGCCGGATGCCATCCACGTCTTCGACGCGGACTCGACGGAGGCGCTCCACAATCGCACGCTTCAGGACGCCGATGCGGTGCCGGGGATCTAACGTCCCGGTGACGCCTCACCCAGGTCCGCCGTGGAACCGCCGGCGTAGCCGATTCCCATGGCTCTGACGCTCGCGAGCAGGCAGTAGCCAGCGACGGCGGTAGCAAGGAGACCGTTGACGCTCCCAGCTTCGAGACTGGCGATCGACGCCCACCAACCGATCATCCACAGTGCGAACGCCACGGACCAGCCTTGCAGATACGGAATTTCTGAGATGGACCCGACGATCGCTCGGCGGTCAGTAGCCGCTCGGAGACGACTCGACTCGACCGCCTGGGCCACGACGGCCGGGAGCACGTACGTCGCCGCGAGAAACCCGAACAGAGCAATCGTCGAGCCCAGAAGGAAGAAGATCGCCCCTCCGGAGTCGACGGCTGCACCCCCATCGACGTAGGTCACTGCCGTCCAGAAGAGGAATGCGAACGGAACGAGCAGTGTCAGTCCTGCTACGGTTCCTGCGAGCGTTCCGAGCCTGGTCAGCGAGCGCACACCCGGGAGCCGGTCGGCTGGCGTCAGGAAGGCGCTGACGCAGATTCCGATCGCGAGCACTGCGGTGAACGCGACGATGACCAGCGGGACGAACACCAGCGCGTTCGGAAAGAGCGTTCGTGCAACCCGGAGCGCAATCGCCGTCGCGAGTAGGAGTCCAGTCAGCGCGAGGTAGCGATCTCGCCCTTCGTCTGCGAGCACGGGATAGCGAAGCGCCTCCTCGATCATGGTAGGCAGGCCTCACGTCTCCTCTCGTGGGGTGGCGTCCCGACGACTGACGTCAGCTCCCGGTCGGTCATGACCACGTCTCCGTGCGCGGTGCTTGTAAGGATGGGCCGAACTGATCCATCATCGCGCGATGCCATCAGTTCGATCGTCGAGGACGGCCTCGACCTCCGACTCGGTTACGACGGCGATGTCGCCGTCGATCGTCCGCTTGAGCGCCGCTGTCGCCGCGCCGTAGGCGAGTGCTCGTTCTACGCCTGCTCCTCGAACCATCCGCGAGAGGTACCCCCCGACGAATGCGTCGCCCGTGCCGATCGCGTCGCTCGTTTCGGACTCGAACGCCGGCTGTTCGAACGTGCCCTCCGGCGTTCGAGCGAGTGCCCCCTTCTCTCCACGTGTCAGTACGACCGTCTCACAACCGTACCGGTCGCGGAGGTCAGCGGCCATCTCTGCGGGCTCGCCGCTGGTATCGAGGATCGACTTTGCGTCCCGTTCGGGGGCGAAAAGCACGTCCACTAGCGGTAGAAGATCGTCGAACGCTGCCCGTGCCTCATCGACTGACCAGAGTTTGTTCCGGTAGTTGAGGTCGAAGGCGGTCCGACCGGCCAGTTCGAGGAGCCGTTCGGTCGTGTCGAAGCAGGTTGCAGACAGCGCCGGTGTGATGCCGGTCGTAAAGAATACGTCCGCGTCGGCGATCGCGTCGGTCGCGAGATCGTCTGGCGTCGCAGTCGTGACGGCCGCGTTCCCACGGTCGTAGATCACGTCCGTTCCGCGCGGTTCGCCGCCCTGTTCGAGATAGTAGGTTCCCTGTCGACCCGCTTCGCTCCAGCAGATCTGCGTGCCGACGCCGTGGCGCCGAACGTCGTTGCGGACGCGTCGACCCAGCGGCGAATCGGGGAGCTTCGAGAGCCACGCGGCCTCGGTCCCGAGCCGCGACGCTGCGACGGCGACGTTGCTTTCCGCGCCCGCGGTCCGGTACTCCAGTTGGTTTGCCGTCTCGAGGCGCTCGCCAGACGGCGGTGAGAGTCGGAGCATCGTCTCGCCAAACGTGACGATCTCAGCCATCCAACCACGCGCGAGTGATACTGGTCATAGTGTGTAGAGGCGACCAGCCGAGAATAAAGCTGGGGCGTTGGCGGCAGAGCGTTCAGTCGTTCGTCGTCCAGGTCTCAAATCCATCCAGTCCGCTCACGGTTCTCTCACGTCCGTTGGCGAATACGATAGCCAGGGATGGGATTTGAACCCATGGAGTCTCGATTACAAGTCGAGTGCGTGAACCGCCCACGCTCCCCTGGCGCGGTATCGACTCCGCGCTTCCCTCACCTATTGGTTTCGACTCGCTTCTCCAGGGTGAGTCGCTGCGGTCGGTAGCCACGGTCCCGATAGAACTCGAGGACGTCATCGTCGGCGACCATCGTCTCGACCGCGATCGTGTCCGCGCCGCGATCGACCAGCCGTTGCTCGCCAGCAGCGAGCAGTGCTGAGCCGAGTCCCGCTCCGCGTGCAGTGGACTCGACGTAGACGTTTTCGACGACGCCACGAACGACGTCGCGTTCGAACCCGCCGGATTCCAGCGTGAGTGAGCAAAAGCCCACGATCCGGCCGCCCTCCTTCGCGACGAAAGCGAGGCCATCGCCGATCGCTGCCGCGAGGGTCTGCTGTGCGATCGCGCGGTTGCTCGTCGCCTCGATGTGGAGTCCGTGCTTCCTGCCGTGCTCGATGAGAGCGGCCCACTGATCGACGAGTACGTCGAGATCTGCCGCCGTGGCTTCGACAATTCGATCGTCGACGAGCGCCTCGTCGGTCGCTCCCGCGCTCTCGTCCGCTCCAGTCACACGTCGCGACACTCCGGACAGATCGACTGTCCGTTGACCACCTGTAGGTCGGCACTCAGCGTTCCACACGACTCGCAGACGCTCTGATTCGAGTACTGTTCGGAGGGATCGACCGGCTGTTCGTCGTCGGGATCCGCCGTCGCCTGTGCAGTTCCGGCGACTGCACCGGTTTGCGTCGATCGGGTGTCCTGGCTGCCGATTCGCTCGGTCCCGCCGAGTCCCTCCGGTCCGCCCACTTCGGTCGCTCCGGGCTGGGTGACGACCGTGCTCGCGGCGGCGATCACGTCCGCTTCAGTGACGACGCCGACGAGCTCCGCGTCGCCGTTCGCGACGGGAAGTCGCCCACCGTCCTCGACGGAGAGTTGGGTCAGCACGTCGGCGAGATCGCTGTCGGCGTCGATCGGATCTGGCGCGGGCCGCATCACGGATTCGACAGTCGCATCGCCAGCGATCTCGTCCGTGCCGGTGTCCAGCAGGTCGTGGGCGGCGACCTGTCCGACCGGCTCGTTGCCTCGCAGTACGAGGACGTCGTCCGTCCGTTCGTCCACCATCAGTCGTCGGACGTCGTCGACGTCGTCGCCTTCCGTGACGCCAGCGAACGTTCGCGACATCACGTCCCGGGCGGTCACTCCCTCCATGTCAACTGATACCAGATCGTCGGTCTAAAAGGTACTCCCGGCAAGTTTATCCCCCGTCTTGCCGTAGTCGCCTGATCGTTCACTGGTGGCACGTGAGAAGCAGACGTGGATGCGTTTTGCGTCGTCAGGCTCGCTTTCGTTGCGGGTTCTCACCTTTCGGATGGTACTCCCAGAATCCTCCTTCGCGCATCGCCGCGCCAACGCCCTTGTGGAAGGAGACGATGTCGTCGAAGGAATCGGCGTCGACGTACTCGAACACGTCGGCGACGGAGACGACGCGCTGGTAGTTGAGTCGAAGCGGCTCGTCCCCGTGTTCGGCGACGAACTCGTCGACGTCGAGCGGGAATCCCTCGTCCTCGTCGAGTTTCTTCGCGAGGATCGCCATCCCGTACTTTCGTCCTCCCTCGCTACCCTCCTCGCCGTCCGGGTCGTGGGGCCAGTCCATGTCTCTGGGTGGGTTCACCGACCGCAAAAGGATTGTCCTCTACGAATCGGTGCGATCGTCCCCTGTTCCTCGCGACGACCGTCCGTTGCTAGTCCTGACCATCGATTGTCGGCGGACGGTCGCACGCCGCTCGGCCGCACGCAATCCGCCCCGCGTCCTTGGACACCCTTTTGAACGACCGCGCCCCACCGAGACGTATGCACGTCGTTCCGGACACGAGCGTGGTCGTCGACGGTCGCGTCTCCGAGCGGATCGCCGACGGAGCGTTCGCTGGCGCCACGATCTCTGTCCCCGAAGCCGTCGTCGCCGAACTCGAATCTCAGGCGAACGAGGGAACGGAGAGCGGGTGGGACGGCCTCTCCGAGCTGCAGCGTCTGGCCGACCTCGCCGACGACGGCGAGATCGATCTCGAGTACGTCGGCGACCGTCCCGACGCCGTGGAACGTGGCCACGCCAGTGAGGGCGAGATCGACGCCCTGATCCGTGCGCTCGCGGCGGATCTCGGTGCTACCTTCTTCACCAGCGACGTCGTTCAGTCCGAGGTCGCAGCGGCGAAAGGCGTCGACGTGGAGTACGTCTCCCCGCGCACGGAGACGATGGAGGATCTCGCGATCGAGGCGTACTTCGACGACGAGACGATGTCTGTCCACCTCCGCGCTGACACGAAGCCGATGGCCAAACGCGGCACGGTCGGTGAACTCAGTTACGAGGCGATCGACGACGCGATCCTCGACACCGAGACGGTTCGGGATATGGCCCAGCAGATCGAGAACTCGGCCAGGCAATCCGACGAGGGGTTCATCGAGCTCTCCGAGCCCGGGATGACGATCGTCCAGTACGGGGATTACCGGATCGCACTCGCCGAGCCGCCGTTTGCCGACGACGTCGAGATCACCGCGGTCAGACCGATCGCACAGACGACGCTCGAGGATTACGACCACGACGAGGAGCTCAAAGAGCGACTCCTCGAGCGCCAGCGAGGTATCCTCATCTCCGGTGCGCCGGGAGCGGGGAAGTCGACGTTCGCGCAGGCGGCCGCCGGCTTCCTCGCCGAGCACGACGTCGTCGTCAAGACGATGGAGAAACCGCGAGATCTCCAGGTCGGCCCGGAGATCACTCAGTACACCGAACTCGGCGGCGAGATGTCGAAGACGGCCGACTCGTTGCTCATGGTCCGTCCGGACTACACCGTCTACGACGAGGTCCGGAAGACCGACGACTTCGAAGTCTTCGCGGACATGCGCCTCGCGGGGGTCGGCATGATCGGCGTGGTTCACGCCACCCGCCCGATCGACGCGCTCCAGCGGCTCGTCGGCCGCGTCGAGCTCGGGATGATCCCGCAGGTCGTCGACACCGTCGTCTACATCGAGGCCGGCGAGGTCGAGACCGTCTACGACGTGCAGACCGACGTGAAGGTTCCCCACGGTCTCACCGAGGAGGACCTCGCGCGCCCGGTGATCGTCGTCTCGGACTTCGAGACCGGCGAGCCTGCCTACGAGATCTACACGTTCAACCGCCAGGTCGTCACCGTTCCGCTGGCCGACGACGAGGGAGGGCCCGGTGCTGGTCAGACCGAACAGGGCGTGGAGCGGATCGCGAAACAGGAGATCGAGCGGGAGATCCGTTCGATCGCTCGCGGACACGTCGAGGTCCAGCTCAAGGGATCCAACGACGCTATCGTCTACGTCGAGGACGACGACATCTCGACCGTGATCGGCAAGGGCGGTGGCCGGATCACCGAGGTCGAGAACCGTCTGGGCATCAGTATCGACGTCCGCACCCACGACGAGAATCCGGCAAACCGATCGGGCGCCGGCGGGAACTCCGGCGCCGCGGGTGGATCGGGCGGTGGCGCAGGGGCCGGTAGCGGTGCCGGGGCCGGTGACAGACAGGGTCAGATCGTCGAGGCCGACATCACCTCACGACACGTCGTGTTGCCCGTCGACGGCCACGCTGGGGAAACCGTCGAGGTGCAGGCCGGCAGCGAGTATCTCTTCACCGCGACGGTCAGCCGTGGCGGCGAGGTGCAGGTCTCCCGTGGAAGTGCAATCGCCGAGGAGCTGGAGGACGCGATCGACCGCCGCGAGCAGATCACCGTCGTTCCCTCCTGAGACGGGACGCTTCGTCGTTACGACTCGGTGCCCTCAGCAGCGGCTTGTTCCCAGTCGAAGAACTCCCGGGTTCGGATGACGAACTGCCCGAAGCCGCCGATGAACGTCGCGAACGACGCGCCGACGAACACCACCTGTCGAGTCGTGGTCACCTCGATGATCAGCGCCGTCGCCAGAATTCCGATCGCAGCGGCCGCGAGCAGTGAGAGGAAGAAGTCGCCGAACAGTCCGGCCCCGCTCCGATCGCCGAAATACCGATCGAACTCGAAGACGCCGGTGAGGTAGGTGAGGAAGACGAGACCGGCGGGGGTCGAGAGTGCGAAGCTCACGGTTTCGACGAAGGGCTGGCTGTCCGGGCTGGTCCGGGGCGTCATCATCTGGAGAAACAGCCAACCGAGCAGGAGTGCCAGCAGGCCGATCGACGCGGCGACCACCCTGGATCGTTCCATCGACCAGCAAAGGCAAGCCAGGGCGCAAAAACGTGCCGATACTGGCTACTCGGCGGAATCGAGCAGTCGCTCGGTTCGATAGAAGAAAAACGGCGAGTAACGGCGGGTTACTCCGCCGTCGCGCTGGCGTCGACGCCCTGCTCGGCGTCGGACGGCGCTTCCGCCGTGATCGAGTAGAGGTTCTGTCGGGCGTCGGCGAAGTAGATGTCCTCCTCGACGATCCCGATGTTCTCGAGGCGCTCGAGGGCGTAGCGGACCGTTCGAGCAGACAGCATCGATTCCTCGACGATCTGCTTCTGTGTCAGTGGCCCGTCGTACTCGAGCACCTTGAACACGAGTTTGGCGCTCGGCGGAAGGTCCTCCAGGCCGTCGTCGTCAGTACCTGCCATCGTTACGAATCGAAACGTCCAGACGCCATAAAGATTTGTGCCGCGGGTGGCATGGCCGGTGTTCCGCAGTTACTCACCAGTTCGCGACGACTATGACGGTCGCCCGAACGAACGACCGGGGTGCCCGATCTCGCGGGCAACGGCCAAAGCGAACCCCTTTTTGCCCGGCCTCGCAGACTGTCTGCCATGAGCGAGGAGGTTGACGAGCGTCGGGCGCATTTGCGTGCGATCTCGATCACGTCTACGACGGCCCTGGCGGGCGTGGCCGCTGCGATCGGCTCCGAGATGGTGACGTCTGGTATGTCGCCTGAGAACGCGGCCGGATCCAGTACCGCCCAGCTCGTGGTCCTCGTGGCGGTCGTCGTCCAGTTGCCCATCTACCACGTCATCTTCGACGAATGGGGCGGGGCCAAGGACGTCCTCTACGTCGCGTTTATGACCTTCATCCTGTGGTTCGTGACGTGGGGTGTCATCCTCACGTCCGGTGCGAACATCGTATAACGCTGCTCCCAGCCAATGAGCGACGATTCCATCGCGGTCGTGGATCTGGACCGGTGCCAGCCCGACCGCTGCAACTACGAGTGCAAGAACTACTGCCCTCCAAATCGAACGGGCAAGGAGTGCATCACGCTGCGTGGAGATGACGCAGAGGAGGGCGATCCCGATCAGGTCCGCATCAGCGAGGAGATCTGTCTCGGCGAGACCTGCGGTATCTGCGTGGAGAAGTGTCCCTTCGACGCGATCGAGATCGTCAACTTGCCGAGCGAGCTGGAAGACGATCCCGCCCACCGGTACGGTGAGAACGCGTTCCGCCTCTACGGTCTCCCCGCACCCGAGGACGGCAACGTCGTCGGGATTCTCGGCCCCAACGGCATCGGGAAGACGACGGCGATCAAGATGCTCGCCGGCGAGATGGTGCCCAACCTCGGCAACTACGCCCCCGCCGAGGAGCCCAGCTGGGACGAGGTGCTCGACGCGTACCGGGGCACCGAGCTCCAGGAGTACCTCTCGGCGATCCGCGACGAGGACGTCGCCGTCTCGCGGAAACCCCAGTACGTCGATCGCATACCCGACCAGTTCGATGGCAACACGCGACAGCTCCTCGAGAGTGTCGACGAGCGCGACGAACTCGACAGCCTCGTCGATGCGCTTTCGATCGGGCCCGTCATGGACCAGGCGATCGAGGACCTCTCCGGGGGCGAACTCCAGCGCGTCGCGATCGCAGCCTGTCTGGCACGGGATGCGGACTTCTACTTCCTCGACGAAATTACACCGTACCTCGACATCGGCCAGCGAATGGCCGCTGCCCGACTGCTCCGTGAGACTCTCGAGAACGAGCCGGATCGCTCGATGCTCGTCGTCGAGCACGACCTCGCGATTCTCGACCTGCTCGCGGACACGCTCCACGTCGCCTACGGTCAGCCCGGCGCCTACGGCGTGATCACGGATCCAAAATCCGTCCGCAACGGCATCAACGAGTATCTCGCTGGCTATCTCGACAACGAGAACATGCGGATTCGACCGGAGGCGATCGAGTTCGAAGAGCACGCACCGCGGACCACCTCCCGCTCTGATACGCTCGTCGAGTATCCGGATCTCTCCGTGAGCTACGGCGAGGACGCGTTCTCACTCGACGTCGCGGGCGGTGCGATCCGCGAGAACGAGGTCCTCGGCATCGTCGGTCCCAACGGGATCGGGAAGTCAACCTACGCGCAGCTCATCGCCGGCCAGCTCGAGCCCGATGCCGGCGAACTGGACGTCGATCTCGATATCTCCTACAAACCCCAGTACATCGAGATCGATCGCCCGCAGCGAGTCGACACGTTCCTCCGGTCGATAACCGACAAGTTCGGTTCTTCGTACTGGAACACGGAGATCGCCCAGCCCCTCCAGCTCGACCGGATCATGGAACAGCAGCTCACCGACCTCTCCGGCGGTGAACGCCAGCGCGTCGCGATCGCGGCCTGTCTCTCCGAGCCGGCAGATCTCTACCTGCTCGATGAGCCCTCTGCACACCTCGACGTTGAACAGCGCGTGCAGGCGACGAGCGCAATTCGTCGGTACGCCGAACAGCAGGACGCGACGGTTCTCGTCATCGACCACGACATCTACATGATCGACCTGCTCGCCGACCGGCTGCAGGTCTTCGACGGCGAGCCGGCGGTCCACGGGAAGGCGGGACGGCCACAGGGGATGCGCGAGGGGATGAACGAGTTCCTCTCGAATCTCGAGATCACGTTCCGCCGCGACGAACGCATCGGACGGCCGCGGATCAACAAGCCCGGCTCGCAGCTCGACCGGCAGCAAAAACGCGACGGCGAGTACTACTACGCGCCCGAGGACGGGAGCTAAAAACGGCGCCAGAGCTCTGGCACGCGTATCCCGTACACGTGGTCCGCTAGCTCGTCCAACTACGCCTGTCCCGATACGTCCGCTTTCACTCCTGCTGATTTTGGCTTGCTCTCAGTCAGTCGTGGACTGGACCGGCTGTCGCTCGACGGTGAGCGAAGGATCGTCGGCTCGGGTGAGATACGCAGCGAGCGAGCCGTAGAGACCGATGTCGTCGCCCAGCGCCGTCAGCCTGATCTCCGGCCTGTCGACGAACAGGTACTCGTCGAGATACCGCTCGATACCCCCGATCGTCTCCTCACCGTTGTTCAGGGCGACGCCGCCACCCAGCGTCAGCAGCCCCGGGTTGAACGCGTTACAGATGCTGGCGATCCCCACAGCGTTGTAGCGATGGATCCGCTCGAGACACGCCTCAGCGAAGGGATCGCCCTCGGACGCGCTGGTGAAGACGGTCTGGCTCGTGATTGGGTTGCCCTCGGCGATCGATTCGGCGAGATCGGAGTGATCGGGGTCGGAGTCTATTTCGCCGGTGTCGAGGAGGTGTGAGACGTACTTCGGGATACCGCGACCCGAGCAGTACGCTTCCCAGGCACCCGTGACGCCGGTACTCTGCAGGCCGCCATCGGGAGCAACCGAAAAGAGCCCGAACTCGCCGGCCTGGGCGTCTTCGCCCGCGATGAGCTGCCCGTCCTCGACGACGCCACCGCCGATCCCGGTCCCGATCGTCAGGTGAACGACCGAATCGACGGTTGGGTTCGATCCGAACTGCCACTCGGCCAATACGGAGGCGTTACAGTCGTTCTCGACGCACACCGGGAGTCCGTGGCGATCGTGCACGGCGGCGCGGACTTCTAGCTCCGGTACAGTCCGGCCGCTCGGAGCGTCGAGCTTGCGGATCGTGCCGGCGTCACGGTCGACTAACCCTGGGGCCGACACGGCGACAGCGTCGAGATCCTCGGCGATCGCGCCTCGTAACTCCCCGACGGCCGACGCGATCTGGTCGTCGAGTCGATGTGGTTTCGTCGTCTCGATCGTCGGCTCCGTACAGAATTCGCCCGAAGCGGTGGCGACGGCGTAGCGGAAGTTCGTGCTTCCGACGCCAAAGACGGCCACCCTGGTCATGGGCACAGTAGCTCCCGGGTTCGGCATGTACTTTCTGGTAGCTGCCCGTGTCCCGCTCGGGGTGTCGCTCGAATCGACGGTTTCGGTTCTGATTCGAGCGGTTCCGGAATCGGACCGTCCACGATCCGTCGGTGTCGAGAGTGGGGTGGCACGTCGGCAGGGAGGAGGTCGCTCTGGAAAAGTAGTCGCTCCATCCGGCTGCTTCGGACTCCGTCCGAGGATCACAGGCGTCGCCTACGCAGTGACCTGGACTACCGGTACTGGGAGCAGACGCGTCGCACGCCCTCCTCGAAACTGATCGTGGGCTCCCAGCCGGTGGCGGCTCGCATCTTCTCGTTGTCCGCCATCGTGTCGTGTACGTAGACGCCGTCGGGAATCGGATTCTCTTCGTACACCGGCTCGACGTCGGTGCCGAGCTCCTCGTTGAGAATCTCGACGAGCTCGTCGAAGCTGTACTGCTCGCCGGTGCCGAGGTTGTAGACGCCATCGAGTTCGTGCTCGGCGGCGAGCACGAGCCCCGCGACGACGTCGTCGACGTGCGTGAAATCTCTCGTCTGCGTGCCATCGCCCCAGATTTCGGGGCGACGGCCGTTCGCGACGTCGTCGGCGAACTGTGCAATCAGGTTCGCGTACTCGCCCTTGTGGCCCTCCGCGCCCTCGGCCATCCCCTGGTAGACCGAGAAAAATCGCATCCCGGCCATCGAGAGCCCGTAGTGATTCGAGAAGTACTCCGCGTAGCGCTCGCGGGCGAGCTTCGAGGCTTCGTAGCCGGTGTTGACTTCGACCGGCATGTCCTCCGGTGATGGTTCTGTCCGATCGCCGTAGATCGAGGAGGTCGACGCGTAGACGACGGTGTCACAGCCGTCGTCGCGGGCCTGTTCGACCGTGTTGACGAACCCCTCGACGTTGACGCGAGCGCCATGCGTCGGGTTCTCTTCGTGCATCTTGTAGGAAGAGAGCGCCGCGATGTGGAACACGACGTCGACGTCCGTCGGAAGGTCGTCCTCGACCACGCTGCGCTCGACGAACTCTACGTCGTCGCTGAGGTTGTCGGGCGTCCCGAGATAACAGTCGTCGAGGGCGATGACATCGTTGTCTGTGGCGAGATGGTTCGCGAGATTCGATCCGATGAAACCCGCCCCGCCGGTGACGAGGACGCGCTTGTCCTGCATGATCGGACAGTCCCGAGGGGGAGAGAAAAGTATTCCGAGGTTTCTGACAGTAGCGGATTCGTTCGCGGTGTTTCGATCCTCGATATAGGTGGAACGGGTGCTATCGCGGTTCCTGATCACCGCGAATTGGATAGACGACCTTCCTCGATCGAGTCTACGACCGTCTTTCCGCTGCTCCGCTGCCCTCAAGACGGTGCTGGATCGTGAGAGTGTATGGGCAAGCAGTCGATTCGGGAGTCGGTCTGGGACGAACTGGAAGCCGAGGGCATCGCTCGATTCCCGTTTCCGCCCCACGACCGCATTCCCAACTTCGCCGGCGCGACGGAAGCCGCCGAGCGGCTGGCCGATACCGAGGAGTGGTCCAGCGCGGAGACTGTCAAGAGCAACCCCGATGCGCCCCAGCTTCCAGTGCGCCGGCGGGCACTCCGCGCTGGGAAGACGGTCTACGTCGCCGTCCCGCGACTCACCGACGAACAGGCGTTTCGAGCGCTGGACCCGGAGCGCATAACGGCGGGCGAGGACGGCTCGATCGACGAGGCCACGACGATCTCCGGCATCGACGAGTACGGCGAGCCGGTCGGTCCGGACGAGCTTCCACCCGTCGATCTGATCGTCTCTGGTAGCGTCGCCGTCTCCGAGTCGGGCACGCGAATCGGCAAGGGCGAGGGGTACAGCGACCTCGAATTCGCGGTGCTGTCGGAACTGGATGTCGTGGACGATTCGACGACAGTTGCCACGACAGTCCACGAGCGGCAGGTTCGAGAGGAGCTGCCCGATCCGGATTCTCACGACGTTCCGCTGGATCTCGTCGTCACGCCGGAGCGAACGATCCGTCCGTCGGCGTCTCCGAAGCGTCCCCGTGGAATCGACTGGCCTCTCCTGTCGGCGGATCGTATCGACGAGATTCCAGTCCTCCAGCAGCTCCGCCCCTGATCGGGGCTCAGCCGGTGCAGCTCGCAGCCTCGATCAGGCCTCGAATAGCTCCTCGTGGCGCCCGGCCAGATCGGAGTAGGTGCCAGACGCGTACCGCTCCGAAATTCCATCCACGTCGAGACTCGTCTCTTCGATCGGCGTGACCTGCGCCGGAACCCCGCGCACGAAGGAGTCTTCGGGTATCTCCCAGCCTGCTGGGACGACAGAACCGGACGCGACGACGCTCCCGGCGCCAAGCTCCACGTCGGAGTTGAGCGTCGCGTTGAACCCGACCAGTGCGCCTTCGCCGACCGTCGCGTCGTTCAATACCGCGCCGTGGCCGATCATCGCTTCCGCTGCTGCGGACGACGCGTGGAGCACTGCGCCGTCCCCGACGTGTGCGCTCTCTCCGATCTCGACCGGTCCGACGTCACCACGGAGGACCGCACACGGCCAGACGCTCGCGTTCGCAGCAATCGTGACGTCGCCGACCAGCGTCGCCTCTTTGCTGACGTGGGCATCGTCGTCGATCGACGGACGTGATCCCTCGAACGCGTAGCTACGGGAATCCATGCAATGTGATACCGCGCCACTCGACATAAAGCATTGGCGCCAACGTCGTGCTGTGATCTCCGCTAACGGTGATTGATCTGACTCCTGAGTATTGTGACCGCTGACCGCGGAGTGAGCTATACAGCGAACCGCCTGGAAGCCCCCTCCCGCTCGACCTACCACGGCTCGCTGTGCTCCTCAGTCGCTCCGCTCCTTGCGGTGCTTGCGTCGCCGGGGCAGGATCGAGCGGTCGGCCCCTTCCAGTCCCACCCGGTGGATTTGGGAATGGTCTTCGCCCCGGTGGATCGTCCAGCGAGCGTACACCAGCGAGCGGGAGTGGGCTTCCGTGGCTGCCTGTTGTTCAGGTGCTTCCCACGCTCCAATCCTCATTCCCTAGTAGTTGACTAGATCCCGGAGAACCCCTGCAATCTAGCGCTAATCTGCTGCCGTTCCGTCGGGCATGGGGCCGTCGTAGCCCTCCGGAACGTAGGAACAGAGCGGATCGGCGGCGAACGGATTGCCTGTCGTCGCGAACGCACGCGACCGGCTGCCGCCACAGACCTGTTTGAACTCGCAGGCACCGCATTTACCCGTGAGCTCCGAGCGATCCCGCAGTCGCTCGAAAAGGTCGGCGTCCCGGTAGACGTCGACGATGGACTCCTCGGGGACGGTGCCCGCGGATTCGGGGAGGAACCCGGAGGGATAGACCTCACCGGTGTGAGAGACGAAGGCGAAGCCGTCACCGGCGACGATACCGCCTCGGCGGTCGGGGCCGCTTCGCTGCTCGGAATTCCCTCGCCCCTCTGGACCGCCACCGGTGCTCGCTGCCCTATTTCCAGAATCATCCGCTGTTGCTCGATTCTGCTGCATCGCGACGCGTCGATAGTGCGGCGCTTCGGTCGTTTTGACGCCGAACCGTTCCTCGCTTGCAACGTCGTGGAGCCACTCCATGACCGACTCCGCTCGCTCGGGTGAGACGGGATCAAGCATCGCCCCGCGGCCGACTGGAACGAGGAAGAAGACGCTCCAGAGTGCCGCACCGAGATCGGCGACCAGTTCACGAACTGCGGGGAGCTGGTCGACGGTCCGCGCGCTGACGGTGGTGTTGACCTGAAGCGGCACGCCCGCGTCGCGAGCATGGGCTGCTGCTTCCAGCGTCGCAGCGAAGCTGCCCTCCTCGCCACGGAACGCATCGTGTTCCAGTGCGAATCCGCCGTCGATGCTCAGAGCGATGCGACGGACGCCGGCGTCGGCGAGGTCGTCGACGACGTCACGTGTGAGCGACGCCGTGCCGCTCGGCGTCACCGTCATCGAGAGACCGATGTCGGTCCCGTACTCGACGAACTCGACGAGGTCGGGCCGTGCAGCCGGGTCACCCCCGGAGAGGACGACGAGCTGGTTCTCGCCGAAGCTCCGCGCCTGGTCGAGGAGCCGTTTGCCCTCGGCGGTGGTCAGCTCGTCTGGGTGGCGCTCGGGCTGGGCCTCCGCACGACAGTGATCGCAGGCCAGCTCGCAGGCTTGCGTGAGCTCCCAAATCAACACGAACGGTCGCCGGTCAGTGTCGACGGCTGTGGGGCGCATGGCAGAGGGCGCGGCGGAATCGCCGCGCATTGCCTGCTTCGGAGCTATCGAAAAAGAGCCGGACGGCTGTTCTCAGGCAGTGGGAACGCGAGGGTCGGTTTTGGCGGTCGACCCGAAAAATCGCCCATGGTCGAGACTGCCGATCGAAGCGCCGTCGGCGAGGAACCACGCGGCGATCCGACCCGCGAATGGGAGCTGTTCGTTCGCGACGACGCCGACGATCCGCTCCGTCACGTCGGGAGCGTCAGCGCACCGGATGCAGCAACTGCACGCGAGCAGGCAAGTCGTCTGTTCGCGTGGTACGCCGACGACCTCTGGGTCTGTCCGGCCGACGAAGTCCGCCGATTTTCGACCCACGATCTGTCGGAGGACGACGAGTCTACGAACGAGACCCATCCAACGGGGCACAGCGATCCCGCTGGGAACGGTGATCGGGAGGATCGAAATCCCGAATCGGCGACGGACCAGCCAGTCGTCGACGAGGACGACACCGCAACCTGCGAGGCTGAGGAGGAGCCACGCGTCACCGAACTCTGAACCTTCCCCGATCCACACTCCATGATCTCGATCAGCAAACTGCTCTGTGGCGGCGATGCAGAGGGCGACGGCCTCCGCTACGACGCCGCGGGAGAGTCGAGCAAGCCCCAGATTCGCGAGGACAAACAGGACCGCCCCGTCGTCGTCTGGAACCTGACGAAACAGTGTAATCTCCACTGCTCGCACTGCTACGCCGGTGCCGAGGAGGCCGCTGCGCCCGGCGAACTGTCCACTGCAGAGGGGAAGGGACTCCTCGAGGATCTCGCAGCGTTCGACGTTCCGGTCGTGCTCTTCTCCGGCGGCGAACCGCTCGTCCGCGACGATCTGGGTGAGCTGGTCGCCTATGCTGCCGACCTCGGGATCAGGCCGGTGCTCTCCACCAATGGCACACTCCTCACGGAGGAGCGCGTCACCGCGCTCCGCGACGCTGGTCTCGCCTACGCCGGGGTCTCCGTCGACGGGATGCCGGCCCACAACGACGAGATGCGCGGAAAAGAGGGCGCCTTCGAGGACGCACTCCGTGGGATCCGGACCTGCCTCGACGCCGGTCTCAAGACAGGCCTTCGGTACACGATCACGAGCGAGAACGCCGAGGATCTCGAGGCCGTCGTCGATCTGCTCCACGAGGAGGGCGTCGATCGGTTCTGTTTCTACCATCTGGACTACGGCGGTCGCGGCGCGGAAATCGCCGACGTGGATCTCGAGCCACAGGAGAAGCGAGAGGCGGTCCGTACGCTCTGTGATCTCACTCGCGAGTATCACGACCGCGGTGACGAGATCGAGACGCTACTGGTCGGGAACTACGCAGACGCAGCGTACCTCGTCGAATACGCCAGAGCCGAACTGAGCGACGCTGCGGCCGACCGGATCTACCAGTATCTCGAGCGCAACGGTGGCGATCCGACCGCCGAACGCGTCGCCGACGTCGACTATCAAGGGAACGTCCATCCCACCCAGTTCTGGCAGTCCTACAGTCTCGGCAACGTTCGTGATCGCTCCTTCGGGGATATCTGGAGCGACGAGACGAACCCGCTCGTCCCGGCGCTACGCGAGCGCGAGCAGCATCTCACCGGCCGCTGTGCGAGCTGTCGCTACCAGACGATCTGTCGGGGTGGCTCCAGGCTCCGCGCTCTCGCGGCGAACGACGATCCGTTCGCGCCGGACCCGCAGTGTTACCTGACATCTGCCGAGCGGACTGGCGACGGCGCCGTCGATGCCAGCACACCCGCCGACTGAGTCCGACGTCGCGACGTACCCCTCCGTAAGAGGTATGCGGGTTCCGGACGCCCCTCTGGATATGACGGAGTTCTCCGAGCGGGTCGAACAGGTGTCGATCAGCGGGATTCGGGAGGTCTTCGAGGCGGCAGGGGACGACGCCATCAATCTCGGGCTGGGTCAGCCGGACTTTCCGACGCCGAGCCACGCCCGTGACGCGGCCTGTGAAGCCATCAACGAGGGCGTCGCGGACGCCTACACCTCGAACAAGGGAACGCTGTCACTCCGTGAAGCTATCGCGCACCGCTACGACGTGGACTGGGGCATCGACGTCGATCCCGAGCACGTCATCGCAACCGCCGGCGGCTCCGAAGCGCTCCACATCGCGCTCGAGGCCCACGTCGATCCCGGCGAGACCGTCCTGTTTCCCGATCCAGGTTTCGTCTCCTACGACGCGCTGACGCGGATCGCCGGCGGAACGCCCACGCCGCTGGCCCTCCGGGACGATCTGACGCTCGATCCGGCGACCGTCGAGGAGGCCATCACCGAGGATACCGCCGCGTTCGTCGTCAACAGCCCAGCGAACCCCACCGGTGCGGTTCAGTCAGAGGCAGACATGCGCGAGTTCGCTCGGATCGCCGACGAGCACGACGTGCTCTGTATCTCCGACGAAGTCTACGAGCACATCGTCTTCGACGGCGAACATCACTCCCCGCTGAAGTACGCCGAGACCGACAACGTCGTCGCGATTTCCGCGTGCTCGAAAACCTACTCGATGACTGGCTGGCGTCTCGGCTGGGTCACCGGCAGCAACCGTCGGATCGAGCGCATGCTTCGGGTCCACCAGTACGGACAGGCGTGTGCGAGCGCGCCGTCCCAGTACGCGGCCGAAGCGGCGCTCAATGGCCCGCGCGAGCCCGTCGACGAGATGGTGTCTGCCTTCGAGGAGCGCAGGGATCTCGTCCTCGACGAGCTGACCGACATGGGCCTGGAGGTCCCGACGCCAGAAGGCGCCTTCTACGCGATGCCGAAGGTTCCCGATGGCTGGGTCGACGAGGTGATCGATCGTGGCGTCGTCGTCGTACCCGGCGACGCCTTCGGCGAGCGCGGTGCGGGCTACGCCAGGATCAGCTACGCGACCGGGATGGAGGAGCTCGAAGACGCGCTGGACGTCATGCGCGAGGCGACCCGGGCCATCTGAGCCGCGAGTTGGTGCGGCCACGGGCCACGACAGTCGGCCGCGCGTGATTGGAGCACCGAATCGCACAGTACGCCAGTCATGCCGGACGATCGAGAACGGCCAGAGTGGCCGATAGACCGTCCCAGCAGGTCGATGCCCTCGTCCCGAGGCGGTGTAGGAACTATTTTATTTTTCGTTATCAAAGCCCTCAGTAACCGACCGCCGTTGTCAGCTCCTACCGGAGAAGCGTCGACGGAGCGGTTACAGTGAACGATGGACGTGACCATACAGGAACTCTCACCCGACGAACTGGCAGCGGCTGCTGAACCGGGCGAGGTTACACTCGTGCTCGGTGCACCTGCCATTGGAACTGCACAACGCCTGGAGCCTCTCGGGCAGCCTGTCGACCAACTGTCCGAGACAGTCGAGGTCGACGACGAGACGCTCGTGGTCGTGGCCGACTTCGTCTCGGCGGTCATGGATCTCGAGGACCAACACCCTTCGGACTACTGTGACGAACGCGGCGAGCGACCGTTGTTTTCCAGGGCGGGTGGTGCAGTGCTCCTCGCCCATCCACGGAGTTTCGATTGGCTCTGTGGGAGCGAGATCGGCATTTCCGGCGGATTCGTCGAAACAGTCGATTCCGTGGTGCTCGTCCGGAACTCTCCGACTGCCGCGACGGCTGCAATCGACGCAGTCCGGGATCGCATCAACTCGCGAGGATCGCCGGTGCTTCGGGACGACGACCTATCGACTGCCCTGAACCAGGCCAGATATCCAGCCTACCACTTCCAGGATCCAGACCTCCAACGACAGCTGGGGTGGTACCCGACAACCGTCACGCCGAGGGCATTTCTCTCCCTCTCGAAGTTCGACGACGAGACGGTCCTGTTTCCCAGTGCCGTCAGAGAGATCTTCGGCGACACTGAGACCTCGATAGGACCGGTCTCCGGAGCGTTCGAGGATCGGGTCTCCGAACTGGTCCCGAGCGGGAGCTTCTTCGGGCAGTTCCCCAGCGAGACCTCCCCAGCGGTCCTCGCTGCCGCCGCGATGGTCGCTGTCGGGCTGGACGAGGACGCCGATTGGCTCGACAGCCTCGCTCGGTATCAGGTCGTCCCCAGAACTGCCGATGCGCTGGAAACCGCTCTGGATCTCCCGCCGGGGACGACCGTCCCGCTCCGGGTCTTTGCCGCAGACCCCGCACGGTCCCAGATCCAGGACCGTCTCTCGTCGTCGGCTGACGGTGATTCGGTTCTCGACGTGGCTCGTGACGGCGTCGGGCAGGCAGTAGACGCGCTCGACGCGGCAGCAGGATCGCTCGAAGCACGTACCATCGAACCGGACGAATACGGCTCGACACCGCTCGTCGGTGGCTGGCACTGGGACGGCTCTCACGCACTGCGCGAGGCGGCAGACGAGCGCGAGTTGCCAGACTGGGTACAGATGCCGGACGGGTCAGACGACGAGACGGATCCGGGGTGGCGCGATCTCCTCGACGACGTGGATCTGCTCCAGGCGCTCGACGGTGGGCTGGTGGTCGTCTCCGGGCCGAAATCGAACGGGAAGTACCAGGCCGCTGCCTCTCTCGCGGAGGAACTCACCGACTGGGGGACGACAGTCAAACTCCCCACCTTCAGCGACCCCGATCGTATCCGCGCGGCAATCGATGTGTCGTCGAACACCGTCGTCGTCGCGAGATTTGGCGGGGGAACGACGAAGATTTCCGGTCCTGACGGCCTTCGTGCACTCTCGGAGTGGGTCGAGGATGGGACGTGTGCGGGCGCGGTGTTGCTGTGCGACGACACCGACCGAGAGCGCCTCGAGGACGCCGCCGAACGCGCGGATTGCGGGGAACTCACTGCCTGGGCAGACCACGTCGAGGTCTCTCCGGGCCCGCCGACTGGCGGCACTGACCGGGATCCCGCAGTTATCGCTCGCGAACTCTTAGAGGCGATCGGCTGGGAGGAGGTCGAGTCGCCGCTTGGCAGGGCTGTCGAGGTCGAATCGGTCACCGACCAGAGCACGATGGCAGCGATTGCAGGGATTCCGGATCACGCCATGGACGCCGAGTTCCTCGGGACGGTCGTCGCCGAGGCCGTCGACGATATCTCGACGACCCACGGTCCGGCGGCAGCCAAAACGTGGCTCTCGTACATCGACGACCTCGTCGTCGGTGTCGGCAAGTACCGAACTGCTGACACCGACGCGGCGGTCCTCTATCATGGCGACGTCATCGGCGCTGCGATGGCAGCCGTGGCGCTGGCGAATCCGAGAACTGACGAGTGGATTCGCGCGGTCGCTACCGACGTACTGGAGGGTACGAATCAGTCCATCGCCCATCCCGGGCGTGAGCCCGTGGGTGGCGATCTGGAGCCGTTTGTCACCGCATTCAGTGGCGCACTGGCGAGGCTCGCTCAGCCGCCGGACGGGTCGCGAGTGAGCCACGGCGCTGTCGGGTGTGTCGACGAGGCCCTCCACACCTCGATCGAAGACGGGTGGGAGTTCCCGCGCTATTTGGTGTATGGAAATGCGGTCGCTCGAATCGTCGATCGAGCTGCGGATCCCATGGCGGCCAACGGCGGCATCTCGACGGTCGTCTCTCGCGTTCGACAGCACGCAATGGGTCCCAACGAGCACGACATGGCGACAGTCCTCGGCAAGAGTTTCGCGTCGATGCTGGGGGCAGTTGCGGGGGTCGAGGGGCCGGACGATGAGCCCTCGGTCTGGATCGACGATCTCGACTCTCGAGCCAGAGACGCGGTTCAGGACGTCTCTTCCCCGGACAATCAGCGGTTACTGCTGACGGAATTCTACGTTACGGCGCTCGGCCAGATGGTCTTCAAACACGACTGTCCGGACGAGGAGCTCGGTCCGTTCTTCGAGGCTGTCGGCAGCCGCGTGGGCGAGACGGCGAGCGCAGTGGGGCTTGAAGAGCCCGAGGCGTTCGTCCGCGACGTGTACGGCCACACAGTCCAAACCGTCGTCCACTCGGGTGACCTCGACCAGGCAGAACGATTCTTCGACGACTGTCACCGGCTCGTCGATGGGCTCGCGGGGGCGGACGTCTTCGAGAGCACCCTGGATGCCCGGGCAGCGCTCCACTCGACTGGGCTAGCTGCCTTCGGCAACGTCGAGGTCACTGCCCCGGACGCCGTTACCAGCTATCCCTACGGCCGCGACACGATCGGGTTCGAGGACTCCCTCGGCTTCGAAAACTGGATGGAACTGTACGACGGGTCGGTGTCCAGAGGAATCGATTCCGATCTCTCCCCCGACGAGTCGACCCAGTATCTCACGGAGCTCTACTCCGACGCGCTGTCTTCACGCCTCCTGGGCTTCGATCCCGCGTCCGATCGGTGGGCAGATTCCACCGACGGCGTGACTCCCCGCGAGGAGCACACCTGGTACGACGGAATCACCGGACTGATCGAAACGCGAGCGACGTCATCTGCGGCGGTCACCGATCAGGTTCAGTTTCTCACGGACGTTTACGGTGGTGCAGCCATTTCCTGGGCAGCCGATGGGGAACCGACACGAACGCAGGAGTGGATCGAAGCGCTCCAGCAGACGTTGCGGACCAGTCGCGAGTCTATCGCCGACCAGCAGAAATCGGAGTGGTTCGACGCGTTCGCGTCGACTGACGCGCAGATCCTGTCCGCCGTAGTGAGGCGGGCCGACGTCGGTGAACGGACGTACGATCGACTCATCGAAGCGGTCCTGTCCACGATCACGGCGGCTGCCAGGACCTCAGACAACCCCCTGCCGCCGGAGGGCTACGTAGCTTCGGTCGGCGGCGGCGCACTCGCAGCTGTCGCCGACGGACCGACAGAGGAGGTTCGGTTCGGCGTGAGAGAGGTTCGAGACGTTCTCGACGGCGTGGTATCGCTCGAGTGGATCGACTGTGAGCAAGCAGCCATCTACGAGCGGATCTATGGTGAGGCACTCACGGGGGCTGTTCGAACGCACTCCGACGTCTCGGAGGCCACAGAGTGGTTCGATGTCAGTAGCGCGGCGATCACTGCGACCGCGACGGAGGAGGCTCCTGAGCGGCCGAGCGAGTTCGTCGCCGGCGTATACAGCCAACCGCTCGCTCACGCAGCCATGACCGATGCCCAGGAGTGGGGCCGACGGCTCGATGCGACGGTCCGCGCGTACGCGGCCGACCCGGACGTCGACGATTCGGCGGCCTTTCTGGAGCGCCTCTACGCCGGCGTTCTCGTTGAGGGCGCCAAACAACACGGTCCACGAATGCGGATCGAAGCGTGTATCCGCTCCGTGAACGCCTCGATCGAGGATGCGGGTCAGGCGGACCTGCTCTCGGGTACTGACACGTTCGAACGGACGGTTTCGAAAGCCGCCGACACGCTCACGTCGGCCACCGCCATAGACGCCGGCGACTACGCCATCCGTCTCGACCACGGACTGCGAACGACAGGCTACGAAGACATCGCAAACGATCTGTTCGACGTCGATCGTGACGATACTCCCGGCGTCCACGGTGACGAGCCGGCCGCGAACATCGGCGACGGACAATCCACAGGCATCGGCGACGAACAATCCACGGACATCGGCGACGAACCAGCCACGGGTCCGGGCGACGTTTCCGAACGTTCCCCGTCGGGACGCGAGGACGACTGATGGAACGGCCGATTCCGGTCCTCCGAAATGGCCGATCGGCGATCGTTCGATCCGGATGAGCGCCCCGTGAATTCGACGATATAACCCAGATGACCGATCACACAGACGCACCCGACGATCCGGCGCAACGAGTCGACTACCTCCACGAGGCGGTCGATCCCGCCACGGCGTCCGACGACGATATCGACGCGTGGTGTGAACTGCTTGCCGAGCGAGATGGGCGTACTGACGCCGCCGACGCACTCCGTGAAATCGCCACAGCCCATCCGGATGGCGTCAGGAGCGTCGCCGATGGGCTCCTGCCATACGTCTTTCACGACCAAAAACGTGCGTGGGAATCCGCGGCGAACGTCCTCATCTGGCTGGCACGGACCGATCCGGACGCGATCGAGGGTAGCGTCGCATTCCTGGTGGATTCCCTCGACACCAACGACGATCACCGGCGGGAAATCGCCTGGACGGTCCTCGGCGAGATGACCGATTCCATGCCTGTGGTGGTCCACCCGCACGTGGACGTGATCCTCGGCTACCTCGACCACGACGACGTCGGGTTGCAGCGCCACGCCATCGGGTTTCTCACGCGGATATCGGATGTCTACCCTGACGCAATCGCTTCGGCTAGCGAGGAGCTGTTCGACCTGACGAGAGACGAGGAGACAGACCTCAGCGCGCTGCCAGAGCCACTCGCTCGGATCGCGCTGGTCCGCCCCGACATCGTCGATCCCGTGATCGAAGCGCTGCGGCCGAAGCTCAGCGACGAGGATCACCGCCTTCGGATCGTCGCCGCGGACTCGCTCACCGAAATCGCGATCACCTATCCCGACGACCGGCCAGCGATCGTCGATGACCTGTGTGGCCTCGCCGAGGACGCCCCCGAGGATCAGTATCCCGGCTTTGCTCGTACCACGGCAATCAGCGCTCTCGGACGGATCGGGAGTAACCATCCCGACGCCATCGTTCCCAAACTGGACTACCTCGCGGCCAAGCTCGACCACGAGAACGAACTGATCCGCGAGGCCGTCGTCGACGTATTCGACGAGATCGCCACTGAACGGCCCGCTGCCGTCCGACCGTATCTCGAAGACCTGCTAGCGATGCTCGAAGACGAGGAGGAGTCCGTGCAGTTCGCGATCGTGCGGGCACTCGGGTCGCTCGCTGCGACGGACACAGCGGTCGCGCCGCGGGTCGTCGAGTCGCTCCACGAGTGGCTCGACCGGGCGGGCGTGGTGAACAGGCCCGGCGTCGACTTCGCCGGCACGATGCGTCGGACGGTCATCGAGGCACTCGGTCAGATCGGGGCGGAGAATCCGAAGGCCGTCGCGCCCGTCGTGGACGATCTCTACGAGTCCCTCTCCGACGAGGATCTCTCCTGGGCCGCGGCCGAAGCGCTTGGCGATATCGGTGCCGCTCGACCGGACGCCGTCCGGCCAGCGCTCGCGGACCTCCGGGCGCTCCTCGCCGCTGACAGTCACCCGAACCGGAACTCCGCTGCGGTGGCACTCGGAAAGATCGGCGCCGCCGACCCCGAGCTTGCCACGCGCCTCCGGGACGACCTACAGCGCCTCCTCGACGACGAAGCCAAACAGGGCCGAGAAGCGGCTGCAGAGGCGCTGGGAGCGATCGGAACGGCGAATACGGACGTCGCTCCGAGCGTCGTCGTGGAGGTTCAGCCACTGGTGGCGGACGAGGACCGCGACGTCCGGGCGGCGGCACTCCTCGCGCTCGGGCCGATCGGAACGGAGGATATCGACGTCGCAGAACGGATCATCGACGATCTTCGTGACGGGATCAGTGACGTCCAGCCCTCGGTTCGCGTCTCGGCAGCGAAGGCGCTCGGAACGGTCGCCGTTGCGCACTCGGAGTTGGCGCCGACCGCGAGCGACGTCCTCCGAGCACGCCTGGATCGAGAGGACGAGTATCGCGACGTCCGCTCACCGATTGCGGAGGAGCTCCAGCGTATCAAGAGGTCCCACCCGGAGGCCGTGTCGCTCTCGAGTGCGACGCTCCAGAACAACGTCTACCCCACCGCCGATCCGTACGCGTAGTCGTGGCCTCGCCTGAAGACCGCGTAGCAACCGCCTACCTCCTCGCATCGCCCCGTTGTTTTTTGCGGCCGTCCTCGTTGAATGAGGTATGCGGATCTCTCGTCACGGGCCCGGTCCCGTCGCCGCAGTGAGGGCTCTGGCCTCTCAGATCCACCCGGTGTTCATGTTGCCGCCGATCGCCGCGGCCTGGTTCGGTGCGGTCCTCGGTGGGCTGGAGTCGGCCGGACTGGCTGGCGTCCACTCCGTCGCAATCTTCGCAGCGGTCTACACGGCCCACGTCAAGGACGGCTACGTAGATTTCCACGTCCGCGGGGAGGACGACGACCATCCGCTGACGAGGACCGGCTGTCGCATCGCGCTCGCTGGCGCGACGGCGCTCTTTTTCGGGACGGTCCTCGCCCTCTGGGTCGCGGTCGGACCGATCGCTGCCCTCCTCACGCTCCCGACGTGGGTGATCGGCTACCACCACGCACCCCAGCTCGACACAAACCCCCTCACCGCGACGACGGGCTACCCGGCTGGCATCGCGCTCGCGATCGTCGGCGGGTGTTACGTCCAGCAGGCTGCGATCGGTCCCGTGCCGATCGCGTTCGCGTTCGTCTTCCTGCTCGTGCTCTCTGGGGTCAAAGTCATCGACGACGCCCAGGATTACGAGTACGACCGGTCGATCGACAAGCGGACCGTCGCCGTGACGGTCGGCCCGCCACGAGCGCGCCGACTCGCCTACGGTCTGATGATGCTTGGATTTCTGGTCGTGATCGCGCTCGCTGCCGTCGCGGTATTCCCACCGACGACAGTCCTCGCAGTCGCGGCGTTCGCCGCAGTCGTCGTCGCGACGAGGCGGGCCGATCCCGAACTCGCGACGATGTTGCTCGTTCGAGGTGCCTACGTCTTCCTCGCAGTGCTCGTCGGGGCAGTGTGGTTCGAGCCGCTTGGGTGAGCCCCGAGCCGGCAAGGGTTTGAAGAACGATAACAGTTAACAAGGCTGGGCGCGTACCGGTGATTGAATCGCACGACGACTGCCTGCGACGGGCCACGCCGGCCCGATACTCTATACACCCATGCCAGCAGACGAGATGGACGAGACGATGGGCAACGACCCGGTCGATCACGACGCGGACGACGGTGACCGCTACTCGGCAGTGGCCGTCGACCACGAAGAGACAATTATCTACGACCGGGAGATCGAGGAAGCCTGGATTCAGTCCGACGCCGTGGGACCGCTCGCAGAGTGGGTCTAGTCGGCTCCGTCGCTTCACCCACGCCGTTCGTTCGCACAATTTTCGACGGCTGAGCGCGCCGATAGCTGACAGGCGGCTACGACCGTGAATTCTCGGTGTCAGCCCACTGCGAGCCGAAAACGTCGACGGCGACCGCCGAATCTTCGATTAGTCCGCTCGCCCGAACGCCGCGTCGACTGGTTCCAGCCGCGCGGAGAAGTGACGAAGTGACGCGCGCTCAGGCTCCGTGACGACTTCCAATCCACCGAGCTGGTCCGCCCTGTCCAGCACGCTCCCGAACGCGTCGGCGACCCGTTCGAAGTGCTCCTGATGGTACGTGCGTCGCGGAACAGCGAGCCGCACGAGCTCGGGACGGTCCGTATCCGGAAACGCGAAACTGCCGAGCTCTACCGTTCGGATGGCACCCTCTCTGTAGGCGGCACAGACCAGCGTCTGGCCGGGGAATTTCTCGGCCGGGACCGACGGTAACGCCGCAGCTGCGTCGACGTAGACCGCGTGGCCGCCGATCGGTCGGTAGATCGGGACCCCGGCGGCTTCGAGGAGCTGTCCGAGCTCCCTCACTTGCCCGATGCGGTGTTCGAGGTAGCTCCGCTCGACGGCTTCCCGGAGCCCGACCGCCATCGCCGCCATGTCTCTCCCGGCCATCCCGCCGTAGGTCGGAAACCCTTCATAGAGGATCGCGCGCTGTTTCAGTTTCGCGAAGAGGTCGTTCTCGCCGTCTGCGACCGCGACGAAACCGCCGACGTTCGCGAGCCCGTCTTTCTTGCCGCTCATCACAAACGCGTCGGCGTAGCCGAGCAGCTCTCGTGCGATCTCTTCGATCGACGCGTCTTGCCACTCCGGGTCGCGTTCGGAGACGAAATAGGCGTTCTCGGCGAACCGGCACGCGTCGATCACGAGCCGCGCGTCGAGGTCGTCCGCGAGCTGGCGTGCGGCCCGGACGTTTTCGATCGAGACGGGCTGGCCAGCCGCGGCGTTGTTCGTCACGGTAACGACGATCGCGGGAATGCGTTCCGGGCCGTGCTCAGCAGCTACGTCCCGCGCTGCCTCGACGTCGAGATTGCCGAGGAACTCGCCGCTCGCGTCGGGGTCCATCGCTCCCGGAACCGGACAGTCGATCGGTGTGCCGCCAGCCTCCGTAACGTGCGCTCGGGTCGTGTCGAAATGCGTGTTGTTCGGGACGACGTCGCCGTCCTCGACGATCGCACCGTAGAGGACGTGCTCGGCCCCTCGCCCCTGATGGGCGGGCACGATCCGATCGAACCCCATCACGTCGGAGACGGCGTCTTCGAGTTCGCCGAAACTTCTGCTTCCTGCGTACGCTTCGTCGCCCCGGAGCAGGGCGGCCCACTGCTCGGTGCTCATCGTTCCGGTGCCGGAGTCCGTCAGGAGGTCGACTGCGACGGCATCTGCTGGCACGTTGAAGACGTTGTAGCCGGCCTCGGCGAGGATGCGTTCGCGCTCGGACTGATCGGGAACCGTTGCGCGATCCACCATCCGTGATTCGTACATGCCCCGGGGTTCGCCCTGCGCGAACCTATATGTAATCCGATGAATTGTGTCCGCTGACGGGGATCGCCGTCCCTCCGGCCACGGACGTGTGCACACCGGCCCCAACTAGCACAGTCGGTTGGTCCGATGGGTGCCGTTCGCAGACCGGCGAGGCAAACGGCCGTCGTTGGTCGGGGCCTGCCGGCCGATCCACACGCGTTATACACCTCGACGGTTTACGCTGGTACCATGCGAGCGGACCCCCAGTCGATCGACGTCACGATCGTCGACGGCTACGTCGACGAGCCTGCGCACTTCGGGGTCCCACCGTACATCTCGACCTACCCCCGCTACGCAGCCGGGGCGATGGTCGACGCCGGCGTCCCACGCGAGCGAATCACCTACCACACCATCGACGAACTCCGGGACGACCGGAATCGCTGGGCGGACGTTGCCGACGCGGATCTCCTGCTCTACATCGGCGGCATGACCGTTCCCGGCAAGTACGTCGGCGGAACCCCTGCCGAACCCGACGAGGTCCGAGAACTGGCCTGGACTGCCGATGGCGTCAGTGTGATGGGTGGCCCCGCGAAGTTCGGCGTCGGCGAGGAGAACGCCGGCGGCATCGAGACCGAACGTGACGACCTCGACTTCGACTACCTGGCGATGGGTGACGTCGAGGCTGCAGCCCACGACATCGTCGAGAGCGGACTGGAGGGGTTCGAGGGTCGGTACCGCGACGTCGATGAGGTCACGCGCTGGGCGCGCAAGGGAGCATTCATCGTGGAGGACCACCCCAACCATCCCGAGTATCTCATCTGCGAGCTCGAAACCGGTCGCGGTTGTCCCTACCGCTGTTCGTTCTGTACGGAGCCACTCTACGGCGACGCGACCTTCCGCCCGCCCGAGACCGTCGTCGGTGAGGTCGACGCCCTCTCCGATCACGGCGTCCGAAACTTCCGATTGGGCAGGCAGGCCGACATCCTGGCCTACGGCGGCGACGGCGAGAAGCCCAACCCCGACGCCCTCCGAGAGCTCTACAGCGGCATCCGAGAGGTCGTGCCCGACCTCGAGACGCTCCACCTCGACAACGTCAATCCGATCACCATCGTCGAGTGGCCCGACCTCTCCCGGGAGGGGCTCGCGGTGATCGCCGAGCACAATACGCCCGGTGACACCGCCGCCTTCGGACTCGAATCCGCCGACCCCGTCGTGCAGGAGGAGAACAATCTCAACGTCTCCGCCGAGGAGTGTTTCCAGGCCGTGAAGATCGTCAACGAGGTCGCTGGCTGGCGATCCGAGAACGACGAACCGCCGTTCGATCCCGGCGCACCGGGGCTGCCGCCCGCCGAACGCACGACTGCCGACGGCGTCGATCTCACCCCGCCAACCTTCGGCGAGGACGCGCCCGGACGCCTCCCGAAGCTCCTTCCGGGAATCAACCTCCTCCACGGCCTCAAGGGCGAACGTGAGGAGACGTTCGAGCACAACGAGCAGTTCCTCCAGCGCGTCTACGATGAAGGGCTCGTCCTTCGACGGGTCAACATCCGGCAGGTGATGGCCTTCCCCGGTACCGACATGGACGAGACGGGCGCCCAGATCGCCAACGATCACAAGCAGCTGTTCAAGCAGTACAAGAGCCGCGTCAGGGAGCAGATCGACAATCCGATGCTCCAGCGCGTCGCCCCGCCGGGCACCGTCCTGCCGGACGTCCACCTCGAGTACCACGAGGGGGGCCGGACCTTTGGCAGACAGCTTGGCACCTATCCGTTGCTCGTCGGCATCCCCGGCGAGCGCGAGCTTGGCACGTCCATCGACGTCTCGATCGTCGACCACGGCTACCGATCCGTCACCGGCGTGCCCTACCCGCTCGATCTCAACGCGGCGTCGATGGACGAACTGGCCGCTCTCCCTGGCATCGGCAAACAGCGCGCTGGCGATATCGTGGTGAACCGCCCATACGACACCGTCGGTGATCTTGGCGTCGACGCCGACCTCAGTTCCTTCGTCACCTGTGGCACGCCATCGGGCGCGGACTGACTGAAGTACGATGATTGACACAGCATACGCCCCACGATGACCGACACGCCGGAAGATCCAGGATGACCGATACAGCCGACGACCTCGAGGTCGCGTTCCGGGACAAGACCGATCAGTACGAAGCGTTGCTGGCGGAGGCCCTCGAGGTCGCGACGGTCGCGGCCGACCTCCCCGACCAGCAAGCCGACGCTGCCGAGCAGTGTCTGGAGATGGCCGAGTCCTACCTCCGGGACGGTCGGCACTTCCGCGAGACCGACAATCTCCCGGACGCGCTCGCGGCCTTCTCATACGGCCACGGCTGGCTCGACGCAGGCGCTCGGGTCGGCGTCCTCGACGTTCCCAGCGAGGGGCATCTCTTCACGCAGTAGCAGCGACAGACGAGCCGAGTCGAGCCGAACGGTCAGCTCAGGACAGATCGGCGAGCACTCGCTGGGCGGCGTCTCGCCCGCTCTGCATTGCACCCTGGATCGACGACCACTGCGTGTACTCCCCGGCGAGGTAGCAGCGGCCATCGGGCGCCGCGACGCCGGGGAGGTCGTCGTGACAGCGCGGCGGCTGGGCGAACTGTGCGAACTCGATCCGATGGGTGTCAAGCAGCTGGAGGTCGCCGAACTGCCGTTCTGGGTACCACTTCGTCAGTGCCCGCCGCGTCTTGTCGTCGAGTTTCGCGTTTGTCGCGTCGGGGTCGCCGAGGAAGGTCGCGGAGAGTAGTGCTCGGTCGGCGTCGGCAGCGTACTCCGGTGCGACGTTCGAGGAGGCGACGACCCGCGCTGAGCCCCCCGATCGCGAGTCGCCATTTCTGGCGTACTCGGGGGCGACGTTCGAGAGCGTGACCAGCGTGTTCGGCTGCTCGCTCTCGGCGTTCAAGTGGAGTCGCTTGCCCGGTGGCGCTGCGTGTGCTGGGAGTGTGTAGTACTGGGTCGCGACGGCGTTGCCGGTCGTCGGGATCGCGTCGACGCCGGTGACATCTCGCGCGGTCGGCGCGTCCGTCGCAACGATCGCGGCGTGGCCGTCCACGGTTTCGCTTCCGAGGTCGAAGTCGCCGCCGGTGTCGTCGGCCGTGACGCTGTCGACTCGGCGTCCGGTCTCGATCGTCGCGCCCGCCTCCCGCGCCCGGTCGGCGAGCTGATCGGTGATCGCGCCCATCCCGTCCGCGGGGACGACCGTCTTCCCGTCGTTCAGTACTTTCATGACGTACTCGAACACGCGTTTGCTCGTGCCGAGCGATCGGTCGAGCGTGATGCCGCCCAGGAACGGGGCGGCGAATGCCTCGATGAACCCCTCCGAGAACTCCCGGCGCTCCAGTTCCTCGCGGATCGTCCGGTCGGCACCCGAGAAGATCGCACCCTGGGTCTCCGATCGAAGCTCGCGACGGAGTTTCCAGAGCCGGTAGGCGTCGCCGGTCGTGATCTCGCGGTTGAACAGCGTCTTCGAAATCGAGCCGGGATCGCGCAGCGGATCGCCGACGACCGAGCGGCTGTTCGGTCGGCAGATGACGGCGCCGGGTTTGAACGCTCGGAGATCCAGTGCATCGAGGTCGAGCTCCCGCTGGACCGCTGGGTAGCCCGTAAAGAGCACCTGAAATCCGCGGTCGAGCGTGTATCCGTCGACAGTGCGAGTCGCGACGCGACCGCCGACGGTCTCCTCGGCCTCGTACACGGTCACCCCGACGCCGGCGTCGGCGAGATGGCGTGCGGCGACGAGTCCGGCCGGTCCAGCACCAGCGATCACGACTCGCTCGGTAGTCATGGCTCTGCTTTCGACGGGCCACGCCTAAAAGACGGTGTTCGGTCGCCAGTTCGCAGCATCGAGGCAAACGCCCCGATTGGGCAGGCCTGAAACTATCGGTAGACGGTGACGGACTCGAGCACTGCCTCCTTCTGAGGCTCGTCGCCGCGATCTGTCGGGAGGCCGCCGATCTCCTCGACGACGTCCATGCCGTCGATGACCTTGCCGAAGACTGCGTGCTTTCCGTCGAGGTGGGGCGTTGCGTCTAGCGTGATGAAGAACTGCGAGCCGTTGGTGTTCGGGCCGCTGTTCGCCATCGAGAGCACGCCCGGTCCGTCGTGGCTCAGGTCGTCGTGGAACTCGTCGTCGAAGGTGTAGCCGGGGCCGCCGCGGCCCGTTCCGGTGCGGTCTCCGGTCTGGATCATGAAGTCCTCGATGACCCGGTGGATCTCCACGTCCTCGTAGTAGGGCTCACCGTCGATCGTCTCGCCGGTCTCGGGATCCTCCCACTCCTTCTGGCCCGTCGCAAGGCCGACGAAGTTCTCGACAGTGTTCGGAACCTTCTCCTCGTACAGTTCGACCTCGATGTCGCCGCGATTCGTGTGCAGGATTGCGGTCGTGTCTCCCATACTCGATTTGGACGCGGGCCCTGCCGAAAAGCGTGCGGGTCTCGGCGTCGGTGGGTCTCTACAGGGTGGTCGGCGACGTTACCTCAGATAGCGGCCGGACGACGTCAGCCGGTGGCACGTCGAACTGACCTGGATGCAGCGTCGCCGCGAGGAGCTCGAGCGTGTCCACGAGCCGCGGCCCTGGTCGATTGACGTAGTGATGACCGTCCATCACGTACGCTCGCCCGGCGCGAACCGATCGGAGGCCGCGCAATCCTTCGCGCTCGGTGAGATCGCCGAGGTTCGCTCGCGTCTGTTCGAGATCGAACCCACACGGGGCGGCGACGAGGACGTCCGGATCGGCCTCTAACACCGTCTCCCACTCTCGCGGTGTCGACTGATCACCAGGTTCTGCCATCGGGTAGGTGCCGCCGGCGGATTCGACGATCTCCGGGATCCAGTGGCCCGCGACCATGACGGGGTCGAGCCAGTCCAGAATCGCGACGGACGGACGTTCGGGCTCACCGCCCTCGGTCACCGCATCAGAGACGGCCGATTCGACGGCCTCGACCCGCTCTCGTAACTCCGCGACCCACTCGCTGGCTCGCTCTTCTCGACCGAGCGCCGCGCCGATCCGTTCGACGTCAGCATAGAGGTCCGAGAGGTGGTGTGGGTCGGTCGTCAGGATTTCGGCGTCGATGCCGCAGTCCGCGACGACCTCCTCGACGAGCACCGTGTCGACCGCGCAGACGTCGCAAATTCCCTGGGTGACGATCAGATCGGGATCGAGTCGTTCCAGTAACGCCACGTCGATCTCGTAGACGCTATCGCCCGATTCTGCGTGTGCGACCTGCTCGTTGATCGCTTCACTGGAGGCCGACGCGTCGATTCGCGTCGTGTTCACGTCGGGGAGGTCGGCGACGTCTGGCGGGTAGTCACACTCGTGGGAGGTGCCAACCGGCTGAACACCGAGTCCAGCGACGATCTCCGTCGCAGACGGCAACAGCGTGACGACGTCCATGATCGTGGTATCGACCGCTCGTGCATAAACGTCAGCGTGTCGTTCACTGCAAGCGAGCCGCCACTCGATCGGTGGCAGTACGCTACAGTTTCAAATAGGAGGCCGCGGCGAACCGCTCCCGAGGATCGATCGTGGACTGACGGATCGACTCCGACGGTCGAGGCGGGTGCGCGGCGCGCCGTCGGACTGTCGCAGATGCGCCGCCTGCTCGCCAATCTTCACCAGCAGCCGCCCGTCTCTACAGGTCGTAGAGGTCGCTGTACTTCGACTCGACGTAGTCGAGGAAGTACTCCGCCGTGAGCGGTTCACCCGTCGCTCGCTCGATCAGCTCGCCGGTGGTGTACCGGGCACCGTGCTGGTGGATCTCCTCCCGGAGCCACTCGCGAATCGGGCCGAACTCGCCGTCGGCGACCAGTCCGTCGACGTCGAGGTCGTCTCGCATGGCCGCGTCGATCTGTGCGGCGAGGACGCTTCCCAAACTGTAGGTCGGGAAGTAGCCGAAGGAGCCGTGGCTCCAGTGGATGTCCTGGAGACAGCCCTCGGCGTCGTTCTCGGGTCGGATTCCGAGATACTCCTCGTAGGTATCGTTCCACGCAGCGGGCACCTCCTGGACGTCGAGATCGCCACCGATCATCTCTCGCTCGATCTCGTAGCGAGCGACGATGTGGAGGTGGTAGGTCAGCTCGTCCGCTTCGACGCGGATGAGGTTGTCCTCGTACACCTCGTTGGCTGCCTCGTACAGTGCCTCTGTCGAGAGGTCCTCGGTACCCGGCAGGTGGTCCTGGATCAGTGGAACGAGGCGCTCACAGAAGTTCCGCGACCGACCGACGTGGTTCTCCCAGAATCGCGACTGGGACTCGTGGACGGTCAGGTCTCGGGACTGCCCCAGTGGCGTGCCGTACTGCTCTTTCGGGAGCCCCTGCGTGTATCGGGCGTGTCCGAACTCGTGGACAGTGCTCGAGAGCGCGCCGATCGGCTCGGATTCGTCGAAGCGCGTGGTCACGCGGGCGTCGAACTGGGTGCCCGTTGAGAACGGATGCGGGGCCGTATCGAGCCGGCCGTGCTCCCAGTCGTAGTCGAGTTCGTCGAGGACGGTACGGGCGAGCTCCTCCTGGTCATTGGCGGGGTACTCTCCGTCGAACGGCGACGCGAGTTCGACGTCGCTCTCGCGTACGTCTTCGATGAGCGGGACGAGCCCCTCGCGGAGCTCGGTCAGCACGCGATCGGCGGTCTCGAGTCCGAGGTATGGCTCGTACTCCTCGAAGAGTACCTCGTAGGCCGGGCGATTCGGGTCAATGTGTTCCGCGTACTCGCGGTTGAGTTCGACGAGTCGTTCGAGTGCCAGTGCGAAGGTCTCGAACTCGGACTCTTCTTTCGCTTCGGTCCACTGTGGATGCGCTTCGCTGGTGGCAGCGGACATCTCTTCGACCAGATCGGTGGGGACGCTCGTAGCCCGGTCGTACTCTCTTCCGACCTCACGCAGGACGGCCGTTCGTTCGTCGTCGAGATCGGCATCGCGGAGCGTCTCGATCCACTCAGCCATCTCTTCGTCGGTTAACAGCTCGTGTCCGATCGCGGAGAGTGCAGAAAGCTGTCCGGAGCGAGCGGTGGTGCCACCTTCCGGCATCATCACTTCCTGGTCCCAGCGTAATACGCCGGCTGCAGCCCCGACGTTGTGGCGTCGTTCGACGCGCTGGAGGAACTCCTCGTAGGTTTCGTCAGTGTTCGTCGTCGTAGCGCTATCCGACATGAACGATCGTTGCAGAGGGTGGGTCAAGAATGCGTGGGTCTCGGTACTCTACGTCTTTCGGACCGTTCGAAGGGCTTTATCGTGGACGACTCTTCGTGCACTCTGGTTCGATCGCATCCATCTTCTCTCCAGTCATCCGGCGATGTACGACTCGATCGCATCACGGTAGATCGATCGACAGCGCTCGAGGACGTCGAGGGAGACGCTCTCCGTGGCGGTGTGTGCCTCTCCTGGCTCAGCGGGCCCACAGATCACGCAGTCGGTGCCGGATTCGGCCAGCCATCCGGCGTCAGTTGCGTGGGGTTTGACCACGTTCTGGGGATCGTGGCCCTCGGATCGATCGTGGCTCGATCGGGCCGCCGCGAGCACGTCCGCAGCGAACGCATCGTCACCGCAACGCATCGGCGGAAGATCCTGGTCGACGATCCACTCGATACCCTCCGTAGCTGCCACGCGGTCGATGGAGGCGCGTTCCCCAGGAACGGTTCGCTCGTCGACCGTGATTTCACACCGATCGGGGACGACGTTCCAGGCCGTCCCGCCCTCGATTTCCGTGACGACCAGGCTGCCAGAGATCGACTCTCCGGCGACCTCGACTGACGGCACGGCCAGCGACTGGAGCGACTCGACGGCGTCAGTCGCCCGATAGATCGCGTTCACGCCTTCGTCCGGAACGCTGGCATGGGCGCTCGTTCCGTTTGCGACGATCGTGCTTGCTCGACGGCCCTTGTGCGCAACGGCGACGTCGGTGACGCCGGATGCCGAGTACCCCGTCGACCCCTCTCCTACGATGGCCGCGTCGGGAGCGAACCCGTTTTCGATGGCGTGCCGGGCTCCCTCCCCGCCGACTTCTTCGCCGACGAAGCTGGCGAAGACGACGGCGGGCGCCGAGGCGTCATTGCGGTCGGGTACCGTCGCATCGCGAAATGCGAGCATGGCAGCTGCGACAGCCCCCTTCATGTCCGCAGCGCCACGGCCGTAGAGTCGGCCGTCTCGCCGCTCGACGACGTACTCGCCGTCGGCGCCGACCTGTTCTTCGTCCGGCGGAACGACGTCGTGGTGCCCCACGAGCGCGAGTGACTCCCCAGCGGTGAGGATGCCGTCCGTGGAGCTGGATTCATCGGCTGCCGATCGTCGCGCGAGTACGTTTCCGACCGCATCTCGTCGCACGGTCGCGTTCGTCTCTTCTCGAAGCCACGATTCGATCAGATCGCCAGCGGCTGTCGGATCGTCGTGGCTCGGGATGGCCACGAGATCGCTGGTGAGTTCGCAGAGTTCGTCCATGCCGCTGGCAGGGGCTGCCAGGCTGATAATCGGTGGGGCTAGCGGTCCCCTGTCCAGAGGGTACGTCCGTGGTGACTCTATAGAAAGCTGGGCCTAGAGCCGTTCGAGTCGCTCGTCTTCGCGGACTTTCGGGCAGTCGACGACCCTGAACTGCTCCATGTTGACGAGTTCGAGGATCTCGGTCCCCTCGTGCGAACAGTTCACTTCTGGTGGGTCCGAGAAGAATGGGCACTGTTCGCAGTAGCTTCGTTTCTCGATCACGCGGACGTCCTGTTCGTCTTCGTCTGGGAGATCGGTCGGTTCGTCGGCATCGTCGAGTTGCTCCCACACCACGTCGGTGTCGATCTCTGGGACGGATTCCTCGTCGAACAGGCCATCGTCGGGTCGATCGGCCTCGCGGCTTCGTCGCTCGTCGACGGTGGCAGCGAGCGATCCCAGTGGCGCGTCTGCGCTCGCACCGCTTTCCTCCGACGCGTCAGTGGGCGAGTCTCCGGTGGACTGGGCCTCGTGGTCGTCTGGGGTGGCACTGGAATTCGTCTCGAGTCCGAACGGATCGGTGCGCTCCTGGTCGCTTCGAATCGGATCCTCGTCGAACCCGGTTTCGGTACTCGCTGAATCCTCTACGGTCTTCGCATCGTCCCGATCCTGATCGCTGTCGCCGTCGGACCGATCGTCGTTGCTCATGAATCGTCGTCACCTGCCGTGTCCCAGTCGACGTCGGCCGGATCGGGCCGTTCCCGATCCACGTCGGCCTGCAGTTCGTCGGCGAGTGAATCATCGACGGAGCCGGTGAGTGCAGGGTGACTACCCGTTAGAAACGTCGGAGAGCCGAGGAACCCCTGTTTTGGTTCGACGTCGACGAAGGTCGCCGCGCAGTAGGGGCACTCCGGAGCCGTGAGCAGCGCCGCACGGACCGATCGGTCGCAGTCACCGCAGTCGGCGCTCGAGATGCCCTCCAACGCGGCGTCCCGTTTGAGCCGGTCGGCGGCCTCCCGCTCCTCGATCGAACCAGCGATTTCACGAAGCTGCTCCCGACTGGCGATCGTGGCTCTGGCGAGCCTGTCGGTGCGGCTCGAGAGGTCGTCCGTCGTGTCGAGGAGATACTCCAGAACGTCTTCGAAGTTGTCGAACCCGTCCTCGAGGCTCCCCTCGACGGTTTCGAGATGGTCCTGGTGAGCCGAGAGCTGTTCGTCCAGCGCCGCAATCTCTGCTTCGAGGTCGTCGAGCGTCGATACGATGGTCTCGTGGTCGTGCTCGGCCGGGGCTTTCCCGTCGGCTTCGCGTTTGACCTGAATCACTCTCGACCGAACGTCCTCGATCAGCGACCGAAACTCGGCCTCGAGGTCGTCGAGATCGTCCTGATCGACGCGGTCACTGTCGCTGTCGTCGGCGCTTGTGATCGTGGTTTCGAGATCAGTCTCTGGGTCGTCGAGCGTCTGATGAGCGGCGAGCAGTTCCTGCAGGAATCGGTTTGCGTCTACGCTGTGCTCGTCTGCCCGGCGCTGGAGCCAGCGCCGGACGTCCTCGGACACCGAGAGCTCCGTTGCGTTGCCGGTGTCTTCGCTCGCCATCTGACAGTAACACCGGCGTCACAGCATAAGTATCCCGTGGCCAGTCGGGCCAGGAAGTGGCGGTCAGGCAGAGATTAGCGGATCTTGCGGACGTCGCTGATATCGAAGCCGCCGTCGTGAATCTCGGTCTCGAAGCGGATGATCTCCTCTTCTTCGAGTCGGGAGAGCACGCCGCGGAACTGCTTGACGACCATCGTTCGCGCACGCTCGCTGCCGCCAGTCTCCCACTCGAAGAGGAATGTTCCGTCCGTGGCCTCCATGAGACGCCCGAGCTCCGTTGCCTGGAGGGTCTCCAACGTTACGAGCAGGACGACCATGCCGCCCCACTGTTTTGCGGCCTTGGTGAGCCCTTTGATGAGCAGCGTGATGTCGGTCCAGTCCATTTCGCCGCTGGCAACGCTGATCAGGTCGGTGACGGAGTCGATGACGACGAGGCTACCCTCTCCCTTGCGGCTTAGATACTCGCCGACGGCTTCGAGTACGTCTCGTCGGTCGTGTCGGTCACCGAGTGAGTTGATGTCCGGCGTCTTTCCGGCGTACCAGTCGCTGGGGACCTGACTGAGCTGGAAATACTCCTCAGAGAAGTCCTCGAAGGTGATGGCGTCGGCGGCGGCATCGACGAGCCCTTCGTCCATCGTGTACTCCATCTCCTCGATCAGCGCGTTCCGGTCGTCGGTGAAGGAGAGATACTGGACCGACGTCGGGAGCTCGGCACCCGTCTTTAGATCGCCGTAGTAGAGTTCGAACTGTTCCTCGTCTGCCTGTGCCAGCGCGTTCATCGCGGCGGTCGTATAGAGGAACTCGCGTCCCCCGGCGCCCACCTCGCTACCCAGCAACACTGTGCTGCCGGCGGGAGCGCCGCCGCCGATCATCGCATCGAGCCGCGAGACGCCGAAGGGGACCCGAACCATAGCGTCCGTTCGAAGCGGCTCCCGTTAGCACTTACGGCAGATTGGCTGGCCGGTTCGCACGCAATCCAGGTAGTATTCCGGAGAATGACCGACGCATGGATATACGGGGTTGGTATCCCCAGTCAGATACTGGACCAGGACATCACCGTTTACTACTGCCCTCGTAAGATACATCACGCTAATGAGAAGCGGAATTATTATGAGGTAGGTGTGGTACGTGGTGGCCATGCACCGGCGCGGAGACCGACGGTGGTTGGTGGATCACCGTATCGGCGCGGATACAGCAGTGATTCGGAGCGGGGCCGACACGTGTTCGGAGGGATCGGCGTGACAGGGACTGACCGCGGGGCGGAACGCCGTCGACTTCTCGCGGCTGTTCGAAACGGTGGTGAGTCCAACTCGTCGTCGGACGATGCTGAGCCGAAATCACCCAGCAATCGGCGAGGTGAACCCGCACCCGACGGCGGCATTCTCACGCTCGATGGCCCGCTGTTTCACTGCACGAACTGCGATCGGACCTATCTCGAAGAGCCCGTGACTTGCGATAGCTGTGGCGAATCCGCGTTCGATCGTCGCACGGCCGAGTGACTGGCTGGGGGATCGATTTTTCACCGATACTGCCCATTAGGTACGCGTGGGCTCTCCCCCGACGCCCGTAGCGATCTACGACCGTGCAGTCGAGGAGGGGAACCGTCGCCTCGAACAGTCGTTTCTGGAGCTCGTCGGAACGAGTTTCCTGGCGGGCCTGACCATCGTTTTCGGCGTCGTGGCGCTCGGGATCGTCGAATCGATCGTCGAGCCACAGTTCGGTGGCGTTGCCAAGCTCGCCGGCGCGCTTGCATTCGGCGTCGGCCTCGTATTTCTGGTCGTTGGTCGGACGGAGCTGTTTAATGAGAACTTCTCCGATCCGGCAGCGGCAGCCATCGAGCGATCCGATTCGTGGTTGCTCGGACCCCTTCTCCGACTCTGGTCGCTCACGTTCGCCTTCAATCTCGCAGGGGGGTGCCTGTTCGCGTTCGTCTTTGCCGTCGACGGTGCATTGCCCCCCGGAGCGGGCGAGTCGCTGGCCCATTACGCGACTGCGACGGCAGAGCGTGGTGCCAGAACGTGGTTCGCGCGTGGCATCGCTGGCGGCGCACTCCTCAGTCTGCTCTCCTTCCTCCTCGTCGCCGTCGACGGAGACCCCAGTCGGATCGCGCTCGCGTACGTGGTCGGCGTCCTTCTCGCGCTCGGCCCGTTCGACCACGTCGTGGTGACCGTACTCCACCTGTTCGTCGGCGTACTCTACGGTGCTGACGTCGGCCTCGGAACGGTGCTGTGGTTGACGATCGTCGTGACGGCGGGGAACCTCGTCGGTGGTCTCGGACTGGTGACGTTTACTCATGCGGCACAGGCGAGGGGCGCTCGGGACTGACGGCCCGTCGACTAGTTCAGACCCTGACGCGAGTCGGTAGCCTTCCCCAAATCGGCTGCCAACTGATGCAGTCGACTCGACGGCTCACACGCGACTGAGGGCCATAGAGTGGGTTGTATGCAAGTTGTTGTCGTTGCCGACCAGAACGTTTTTGGCCTTCTCACAAAATATCTTTAATAGACACGAGATCAATGTCCGTTACCTGCACACTGCCTGCCACGAGCGGTCCTCGGTCCGGTATCGCGACCTCGCAGACTGCTGACTCGACCACCACGGCTGCACCTTCTGAGGTGGCTCCGCAATGAGACACGGTGACACCGACTGGTGGCCCAACCAGCTGAAGCTCGACATTCTGGATCAGAACGCTAGCCACGTCAGTCCCCTCGACGAGGAGTTCGACTACGCCGACGAGTTCGAGGAGCTCGATCTCGAGGCGGTCAAAGCGGACCTCGAGGAGCTGATGACGAGTTCGCAGGACTGGTGGCCGGCCGACTACGGCCACTACGGGCCGCTGTTCATCCGGATGGCCTGGCACAGCGCCGGTACCTACCGAACCATCGACGGCCGGGGCGGTGCGACCGGCGGTCGACAACGGCTGCCGCCGCTGAATAGCTGGCCGGACAACGTCAATCTCGACAAGGCACGCCGGCTGCTCTGGCCGGTCAAGCAGAAGTACGGCAAGCAACTCTCCTGGGCCGACCTGATCGTGCTGGCCGGCAACGTCGCCCTGGAGTCCATGGGCTTCGAGACGTTCGGCTTTGCTGGCGGCCGTGAGGACGCCTTCGAGCCCGACGACGCCGTCGACTGGGGCCCCGAGGGCGAGTTCGAGTCCATGTCCGAAGACCGCTTCGACGAGGACGGCGACCTCAAGGAGCCACTCGGCAACACCGTGATGGGCCTCATCTACGTCAATCCAGAGGGTCCGGACGGCGAACCCGACGTCGAGGGGTCAGCGAAGAACATTCGGCAGGCGTTCAGCCGGATGGCGATGAACGACGAAGAGACTGCCGCGCTCATCGCGGGCGGACACACGTTCGGGAAAGTCCACGGCGCAGACAGCGGTGACAACCTCGGTCCCGAGCCCGACGCAGCTCCCATCGACCAGCAAGGGCTTGGTTGGGAGAACGAGTTCGGAGAGGGGAAGGGCCCCGATACGATCACCAGCGGCATCGAGGGTCCGTGGACCCAGGCACCGGTTCAGTGGGACATGGGCTACGTCGACAACCTGCTGGACCACGACTGGACGTCGGTCAAGGGCCCCGGCGGTGCGTGGCAGTGGGAGCCAGTCGGCGACGAACTCGAAATATCCGTTCCCGACGTCGAGGGAGCCCCCGACTCCGTCACCCCCATGATGCTGACGACGGACATCGCGCTCAAGCACGACCCGGACTACCGGGCCGTCCTTGAGCGCTTCCAGGAGGACCCCCAGGCGTTCCAGCAGGCCTTCGCGAAGGCGTGGTACAAGCTCATCCACCGCGACATGGGTCCGCCGTCCCGGTTCCTCGGTCCGGAGGTTCCCGAGGAGACGATGATCTGGCAGGATCCGATTCCCGACGCTACCTACGACCTGATCGGCGAGGCGGAGATCGAAGAGCTCGAATCGGCGATTCTCGACTCGGAGCTCTCCCGATCCCAGCTGGTCAAGACTGCCTGGGCGTCGGCCTCGACGTATCGCGACAGCGACAAGCGTGGCGGTGCGAACGGCGCTCGCATCCGACTCGAACCCCAGCGTAGCTGGGAGGTCAACGAGCCAGCCGAACTCGACGCCGTCCTCGACACGCTCGAGGAGATCCAGACGTCGTTCAACGACTCGCGCTCCGACGACGTGCGCGTCTCCCTCGCCGATCTCATCGTCCTTGGCGGTAACGTGGCCATCGAGCAGGCAGCGGCCGACGCTGGCTACGACGTGGACGTACCCTTCGAGCCCGGACGAACGGACGCGACGCAAGAGCAGACCGACGTCGACTCCTTCGAGGCGCTAAAGCCGCGAGTCGACGGGTTCCGGAACTACTTCGGCGGCGAACACGACCAGCCCGCCGAAGAACTACTCGTCGACAAGGCCGATCTGCTCGACCTGACGCCCCCCGAGATGACGGCACTTGTCGGCGGTATGCGCGCCCTCGACGCGAACTATCAGGACTCGGATCTCGGCGTATTCACCGACGAGCCCGGAACGCTGACCAACGACTTCTTCGAGACCCTCCTCGACGTGAGCAACGAGTGGGAGGCCGTCTCCGAGGACGAGCAGACGTTCGAACTGCGAGACCGCGAGACTGGCGAGGTCGAGTGGACGGCGTCTCGCGTCGACCTCATCTTCGGTTCGAACGCCCGACTTCGAGCGATCTCGGAGGTCTACGGCAGCGACGACGGCGAGGAGGAGTTCGTCGAGGACTTCGTCGAGGTCTGGACGAAAGTCATGCAGCACGACCGCTACGACCTCGACTAGCGGCTTCGTAGGGCGGCGAGATGCGGATTTTTGTTTTCTCGGTTTGTTGGCCGGTTTCGCTGCTACCGCTCAGTAGATTGCGGTATGACCAGCAACTGTGTGTCGCCCAATGGGTGAGATAGCGAAACTTGGAACGTCCCGTGGGCCGGGGCGAATATCGAACACGGGAAGACATTCCTGCTCGCTTCGCTCCGCGGGCTGTGACTTCCCTGCTCGAATTCGCTTGGCTGCAATCTCCACGCATCGCAGCCTCGTCGCTGTCGCTCCTCGAATTGAGTGCGGGAAAAGTGGGCCGGCGCGACGCGGGTTCTCGCCGGTTTAGCGTAGGCTCACTGGGCTCACTGTACGGATTTGCGGTTTCGTTACACTTTGTTGTCATAGTTGGAATCGTCGTCGAGATCGAGCTGGTCGAGCAGCGGGCGTCGACGCTTCTCCATCCGTTCGCGGAGCCGGCGTCGCCGCTCGTCGAGATCGGCCTTGTCGTAGTGGTTCTCGATCGTCTTGACCGAGGCATTCACGCGCTCAGACACGTCTTCGGGCGGCCACCCGCGGTTCAGCAACCACGTCACCGTGCCCGTCCGTATCTGGTGAGGAGAGCGGGAACTGGGACACTTGCTGGCCTCCGAGTAGTTCGTCCAGCTGCACGCAGCAGGCTCCTTCCCGTGCGGGCAGGGGCCGTACTGGCAGGGCAGCGTGGCGAGATAGCACCAGACGCGAACGGTATTGCTGTTCGGTCGGCCCTGAGTGCTCGCGAGTAGCGGTTGGCGGCCGTGATCGTCCCGAACGCCGTAGCGGTATCTGTCGATGTAGGTCCGAAGGACCTCGGCAGTCTCCGATCGGATCGCCACAGGTCGCTCGCCACCGACCTTGTTCTTGAGGGGCGTATCCGACCCGGGGCGATGCCGAAACGTTACGTACGGTTCGTCCTCGAGCTCGACATCACGGAGATCGAGCGCGCGGAGTCCACCCTGACGCGCACCAGTGAACCACGCGAGTTCGAGCAGCGCGTGGTTCCGGGTTCCGTACGCCTGTTCGTCGTTCCGGTAGTACTCGATCAGCCGAAGTGCATCATCGGTGTGGAGCTTCTTGTCGCTCGATCGTTCCGAGGGATCGAGATCCGGGACGCGAACGGAGTCGGCGAGATCGTGCTCCGTCGCATCGAGGTTTTCGAGGAACTCCGCGAACGATGAGAGCGTCCACATCTCGCCTTCCAGCGTGACGGGTTCGACCTCTCCGGCACGGAGATCGTAGTACTCATCCATGTCGTATGGCTGCAGCTGCCCAACGGCCTCGATGCCGACGCTCTCGCACCACTCCACGAACAACTTGAGGCGGTACTTCCAGCCATCGAGAGAGCCCTCAGTTGAGTCGGCTTTCCGGCGCTGGAGATACCGCTGTACCGCTTGACGCGGCGTCCACTCTCCAGGGTCCGGACGGTTACGGCTCGGACTCACGCGTCCTCGTTCAGGACGCCCGCACGACGGGCACACTCCTTGCAGTCGGAGCCGTCTTTGAAGGAGTCGCCATCAGGGTCGACCTTCGGCATGTCGTCGCCGTAGGCCATCTGCCAGCTCCCACAGAGGGAACCGGCGAGTCGCCCCTCGCCCTCGAAAACATGGAAACAACGAGCTCGAAGCGGCTCGCCCCACCAGCGGGTTTCGTCGCTGTCGCTCATACGACCACCCTCGGGTCCGCTGGGTCGAACGTGATCAGCGTGGCCTGCTTCGCAAACCGTCGACGTGCCTCGATCGCGAAGCTCACCGGCACGTCGTGATCACGGAACTCCGTCGCAGGAATACGCTTCATACCTCAACCTCCGTGGATGCGTGTGTGTTTGGGTACATCCGGTTCGAACTTGGCCAGCAACCGGCAAGAAGCAGGCTCTGAAGCTCGGTGTAAGTGAATCTATTACTACGTGCCATGTCGAGGGGCGGGATCGATGCAAACGGTCGTGCGGGACAACTAAGGCCCTGCAGGATACGAGTTATCATGCTTCCGCGGTTGGTTCACGGAGGCCACGCGGGCCGGCGCTGCTACGCCGGGTCCGCATCTTACTGAGAACCCGACCGACCAGCGGCGGGTCCCGTGTGGCTCCGTTAGCAGTGGCCGATACACCCCGGTAACTTATAATTAACTACGAGTTCTCTTAGCTATAGACATGAGATTGGGTAGTAATAGCAGCCCTACCGGACCAACTTTCACGCTCCCGCGAGTGGGCCGAATTGATGCGCCGTCCCCGGGTTCCGTGGATGACTAACGCTGACGATCGCATTCTGGAGTTTCTCCAGAACGATCCGAATCGGGAGATCGTCGCCACTCCCCGAGTCATCGCGGAGAACATCGATTTCAATCGGGGATACGTCACACAACGACTGAGCGAGCTACTGGAGCAGGGGCTTGTGGAGTATCGTGACAAGGACAGCGGGATCTATGCGATCACGGAACGCGGCCGCGCTTACCTCGATGGCGAGCTGAACGCTGACGAGCTCGAACGCGACTGATTGCACACCGAAAAAAAGGGTTCGCTGGTCGTTACCCGTCGTGGGTGTAGAGCGTCGAAGAGGATCCGTCCTTTGTCCAAACGATGGATACGGAATCGTCAGAATTGGCCCTGTTAACTTCCACCGATTGACCAACCTCAATGGGGGGCGACGGGCTTGTAGTATTACCGCCGCTAAAGCGTAGCGTCCCGTCTTCGATCTCGCTACCAGTCTGCGTGAGGGTGAATTCTACCCCACCACTGCTGTTGATTTCCTCCGAATCCCAGCTCGTGGTCGGAGCGGACGGACCGCCGCCACCGAAGCCGAGCACGAAGGCACCGATTACTGCTGCCAGGATGACTGTAATCGCGACCATCAGGATCACGCCGATGACCGGCGAGACCGCGTCGTCGTCTGTGAGTAGTTGCCGAATGCGCATTGCGAACTGCTCATCTCACTATCCCATAATAAATCCATTGGCCTCGAAGCACACCCCGGAAGGGGTGCGCCGACAAGCTATTCACAGACGCGAACGCGCCTGCCTTCGTTGGGTATCACCCGGAGACTGTAAATCTATGGGCAGGTTCGCTTTCTGCGATTACCGATAGACACCACTCTACCATCTGAAATATAATATTTGGATGGGTTTTATCTGGCACTGAGAGCACAGAGGGGGGCTTATTCACAATGAGAAAAGACCGAAATGCATGATTCCCACATATAGTAAAATGCAGGACGGCGGCCAGTTAACGACAGACAGCCAGAGGAGTGACGTTCAGACGCCACTGAAGGCTTCCAGCAACCGCAGTGTCGTTCCCCCTTCCCTTCGGTCGGGGGTGCGGCCGGGGCGTGCTCGACCCCGCAGGGGGGCCTGCGCGTGCCGCGGCCTTGCGGTGGCTCATAAAGAGGAGCTGTGGGAGCAACCAAGACGGATCAGATGCCCACCTGACTGTCAGAAGTGGGTGGGTCGGTCGGTGAAAATCAGTCCTCAAGGGGACCGCGAGATTGCAGGGCATCGAGGAGATCGGGCCAATCGAGATCCTGCGTAAACAGATCGGGGCGAAGATTCCAGTTCCAGGGAGCTGCGTCATCAGGGTCGTACTCGACAGCGGTCGGTTCTAGCTGGTGAACGTCGCCGGCGAAGATGGGATCAACCGGCACGTCGGAATCGCGAGGCCAATCGCTGTAGAATCCGGCGACCGTTTGCTGAGGCTTCAGGAACGCGAGATTCACCATCGCCTTGGCTTCGGGATGTACGTCCTTCCCGGTATGACCGACGAGTCCACACAGCACCACACCGAGCTTCGCGAACCGCTTGGCGAGAGGCGACCACTGATGCGCAACAGCACGCTGGAACGTACGAGCATCGAAGTGAGTGCTCGCTTCGTCGATAAAGACCACGACAGGCTGACCGCGATGCCGCAGCAACTCCACGGCGAGATCGTGAGCAGAGGTTACGACAACGTCTGTAAGGTCCCAGGTTCGGACATTCGACAGCACCACCGCATCGTCGTAGACCTCAAGAGCGAGCTCGGTCAGGAGGCTCATCGTGTTCGTCTTGCCAGTTTCAGGATTCCCGGCGCCGAGCGCATAGGTCGGCTCGGGAGAACGCAGTTCCTCGAGGAGACGAGTCGCGAGCCGCAGGCTACTGCCATCGAGTTCTTGCTCGGTGACCTGAGTCAGGAACGACGCTTCGGCAGCAGGTGACGCCTGAGCGACCTCCGTAGCTCGGCGGGTACCAGCAACCTCAATCGCGTCAGCGATGTAGGCGGACTGTTCGTCCGCGTCATCCTCTGGACGGCACTGCTCCGCGAAGGAGAGGACGTCGGCGAGCTCCGGCGGGACACGACCAGCGTGCGGAAGGACGTGATCGTTGTCCTCGGCGAGATCGCCGTCCGGGTCGACGAACTCACCGAGCTTCCCGAATACGATTCCGTCCTCACCCATCGGAACCACCATCGGGGACTGCAGCGGACACGTCAGCGTCATCAGCAGCCGGCAGAGCGCCACCTTCCGTTTCTGTGGGCTGTTGGTCCCGCTCTTGGTCCTCGGGCTGCCTGGAGGCAGCGGGATCGTCACGGGGATCCTCGTTGTGATCCTCGTGATACTCTTTTTCGATCTCCGCGAAGACGTCGGCGAACTCCTCACCGTTCGGGAGGGTTTCGGAGTCGTAGGCGTCCATCACGTCGCGCTGGTGACGGGAGACGCCGCGGCGCATACCGCTGCGCATCGTCGCCTCTGTATGGACTTTCTCGGCGGCCTCTCGTTCGAGCCCGTCGTAGGTCTCATGGACCTTGTAGCGGAGTCCGACCATCTCCCGTGGCGAGGCTGACGCCCACCAGGAGCCGAGTGCTCGGTTCGCCTCAGAATCCCACGATACGCAGATGTGAGCCGGGACTTTCGTGCCGGACGGCTCCTCGAAGTCGCCCCACGTCATCTCCGTTTGAGCAATAGTATCTCGGTCGACGCGGTGAACCGCGAAGTCGAGTTCTCCCCACAGGGGATTCAGCTCGACGACGAGCGGCTTGGATTCGTACTCCTCGATCGCTTTCTTGGCTGCGAGGATTGCAGCTGGCGGCGCGGCCGTGAGGATCGCGCCCATCGAGATGATCGAACCGGCGATGAGCCAGCGGAGGCCAGGAAGACCGGCGAACCACCAGAGCAGCGGGATGAGGCCGATCACCGTCAGGACCGAGACAAAGACGGCTATGAACAGCTTGACGTTCATGCTATCCTCCCGCTCTGATCGCCGAGAACCCGGCGGAACAGGCGTTCGAGCCCGACGACAAGCACGATCGAGATAGCCGCCGTCATTACGATCGCGAGCGCAACGTCGGTGCGCCCCCAGTCGTCGATCCAGGTTCGTCCGTCACTCAGTACCTCGGCATGATGACCCGCTTCGTGCTGGATCCCGAGAACGCGAGCGTCACGGGACTCAGTGCTTTGCACCGAAACGGTTCGCGTCGAGTTCGGTGGTAGCACGACCTCTTTGTGTGCAACATCGCCGCCGGCGAAGACGCCGCTGGCGTCATAGACGGTGACCTCTTGGCGGGTCTCTGCATGCAGCTCGACCCAGCCTTGGCCATCGTCATATCCGCTATCGACGAGCACGAGACCAGGGTTCAGTGACTCGCCGGATTCAGTAGCGGTCTGCGCTGCTACCGGAGCGGTGAGGACACCAGCAAAAATGAGCGCAGAGACGAGACCGACGACGATCAGGAGCCATTTCAGGAGCCTGAGCATCGTCAGTCCCTCGAAATGAAGTAGCCAACGGCACCAGCGATGCCGATCGAGAGAAGACTACCACCGAAGGCGAGGCCCGATGTGCCGGAGAGCAGGCCGGAACCCGGCATTGAGACTCCACCGAAGAATCCTCCGTCATCCTTCGAATTCTCGTACTTCTCGATCAGCTCCTGATTGCGCTCTTGGAGCTGCTGCCACTCCTCCTCAGTGATGTAGTTGTCATCGGTCTGCGGAGTGGACTGCGTGAAATTCATCGAGTCCACTTCATCGCCGGTCTCCGTGTTCGTGATGCTCACCACGTCGAACGGCGTGGTTAGCTGGACCGTCTCGTAGCGGGTGTCGCCCTCGGGAGCGTAGAAGGTGACTTCCACGACCTCCGTTATCTGCTTCTCAAGGTCGTCGCTCGCGTCGTAGGTCCACTGGCCGCCCTCCTCCGTCTCGCTGAAGTCCTCGGCGTTGACCTCGACCGTCTCGCCGGCCTCCGTCGTGATCGCGTAGACGGTCTCCTGATACGGCTTGCTGCCGAAGGTGATCGTTCCTCCATCCACCCCGGTCTGATAGTCCGACCAGATGCCGTGTCCCTCCGACACGTCATAGGTCAGATAGTAGTCAGCGGCGACAGTCGTTGGCTCGATCGAGTCGCCGGCAGAGATGCCGCTTTCGGGCACCTCGGTCACCTGTAGCGATCCGTAGAGCGTGCCGTCGATCTCGGGGATGTAGATTTCGGCCTCGCGCTCCAGATCCGTCGGGAGGTTGAGCGCGAGCAGGTCCGCCATCGCCTGCGGGTAGCCCTCTCCATCGGGCATCGTCTTGGCGATCTCCGACGGGCTCATCAGATCGTCGGGGTTGAGCTCGCCGGCCTGGACCTCGTCGTAGACCTTCGAGACCCAGTTGCTCAGGCCGTCGCGAACCTCCTGATGGACGGTCTCGATCTCCTGCCATGCGGCATTCCATTCGGCAAAATCAAGGTACTCGACCGTCTCAGAATCGCCTTTTACGACCACGGAAACAGGAGAGGACGTGCCAGCCGAGCCGACGTCCTCGAAGTTTGCTGGGGTGTATCGTGCAGCATTTGATCCATGTCCCCCTTCGACACGGATACGAGGGACGTCGATAGACGAGCCATCAGCGAGCTGGACAGTGGTTTGGTCAATGGAGAACGTGTGATCTGTGCTAGTCCCAGTGCCATTAACGTCGAAGACGTCTGGGACCGAGATGTCGCCGTGGTCTCTCGCAGTCTGGAGTAGGCTCTCGAATTCGTTTACCGACTCTCTCCATCCTTTGAGGAGGTTTCCCTGTATCGTAGCTTGTCGGACGTTCACGGCCTCGTGAGATGCCGTGACGACCTCGCTCTCGCTGACCTGGTCGTTCAGCGCCTCGATGCCGTCGATCTTCCCATCAGCATAGGCGTCGTCGTCGGACGCCTGGAGGAGGTTGCTGTTGTCTACGATGTCGCTCGCGTTCGTAGACTGGCGAGTGAGTGCGATCTGGTAGGAGCGGGTCTTGAACGCGCCGGGGGTGAGCCCCTTCGGAGGGCTGTCGGACTCCAGCGGGTCCCACTCGCCGAGCGCAAATCCGGCGATCCCTGCCCCGAGAACTGCCGCGCCGAGGCCGATAGCGACCGGGGCCAGCGCGTCGGCCTCGTCGGTCTGCGATCCGATGCCGGCCGCCGTCGCTGCTCCAGCTGCAGTGAACTGAATGAACCGGCGTCGGCCGAGGTGAGTCTCGTGGGTCTGGGACCGATTTGTTGCACTCATCGGTCCATCCCCACGATTGCGCCGATCGCTGCAGCTCCACCGATCGCCGACAGGACGAGCAGAGCCCACTGTACCACGTTCGGGATAGCGGACAAGAGCCCGCTACCACCAGATCCGGTACCAGCGAGCACGTCGGATCCGTTGGAAGCTTCCGACGTGCTGACCCAGATCTGGTCCATGGCCGACGGCTCGCCGACGAGTTCGACCTTGTACGTGCCATTCTGAGACACATTGTACTGATGGGAGACGGTTTCACCAGCGTCTCCATTCAGGGTGTGATTCGCGGTCTCAGAGCCATCAGGTCCGTAGAGGACAGTGTAGAGCGTGCCGTTCTCGGAGAATTCCGCGTCGACGAACACTGACTGCGTAGTGTGATCGCCGACGCCGACCGACTCGTTCGCGATGGGCTCCTTTGCAGGACTAGCAGCACTAACGGCTGCCATCGCGAAGACCGTCATCCCCGCAGCGAGGATGACGGTCCCGATCACGAGGAACAGCTTTCGCCGTTCTGCAGCTCGATGGTTTGCCGTCATGGTCACTTCCCTCCGATCGCCGCCGCGACCAACATTACGAAGAGGACGAAGAGACCCGAAACAGGCTGCGCTGAAGCGATGAAGTCAGCGAACGATCCGAGCCACTGGAGGGCGAGCATCAGTCCGACGGCACCGAAGACGATCGCGGCTTCAGCTGGATGATAGTCCTCCGGATTCCGGTTGTTCGAGCTGGCGAAGATGACGAGGAGGCAGATCAGCGATGCGACCACGGACACGAAGGGGTACGTGTCGAGGAAGTCGATCGCCTCCTGCGCCAGACCGGAGACGTACAGGCCGAGTCCGGCGAACACGGTCAGGAACGCACTCGTGATGAGGTTCAGGCTCCTGAACGAGGCGATCATCGAGCGATTCGCGTGCGTCATCAGTCACCGGCCTCCGGAAACGCGACCTTGTGCGGGTGGCTGGTTTCGTCAGAATTCGGCATCTGACGTTCCTCATCCTCGTCGACGTAGAGACAGACATCCGTGCCTTCACGGATGTTGCCATCGTTGCAATGGGACTTCACGTCCCACTTGGCCCAGACCTTGACGAGGCCGTCCTCATCGTCGAGAACGGTCAGCAGATGCCAGGGACCTTTGTCGTTTTCTCCGCTCTTCACGTTGACGACGGTCCCAGCGATCGGACCGACATCTCCGAGGTCCGCAGGCTCGATGTCATCGTTATTGTCGTCGCGCTCTACCTCTGCGGTTTCGTACCCCTCGATCGGGGCGTTGTTGGCTGCCATTTGGGATTGGTACCCGGCGACCCTTGCGGGACACCGGGGCCAGAGGTTGACCCTCCGACAAACCAACTGTTCAAAGACTAGTACATTTAAGGCAAAACTAGGTAGTTGAGGTTTTATATAGCTGTATCAGTCGGTGACTCGATGGCGATCACCGCAATGCCAGCACTCATATATGCTCTCTGGCTGTGATCCACCAGCTGAGGATTTCACGTATTCGTAGGTTCCATGACACTCCCAGCAAGCGCAAACGGAGCGAGGGTTAGGCTGGCTGGGAACCGACACCATTTCGTCGATCAGATGCTCACAGCGTTCGACAGAGGCGCCAGCACGGTCACCGATCAGTCTAGCGATCTCCAGAACTGTGAGATACCGTCCACGCCACTCTAAACAGAGGCCGGTATCTGCAGCCATCTCCTCGAGCTCGGTGTGCTCAAGCACCCAGTCGCGGAGGAGATCGCCAGAGAGGCTGGTCGGTTCCATATCGACGCCACCACCTTCTGAAGATACTTGGTGACGTTCGTCTTGGACCGTCACGGCGTCGAGACGCCAGGAGGGCGGTTGCTCGATAGAGACGATCCGTTCGTGAGGATCGTAGGAAGCACGGACCTGTTGCAAAATTTCGTCGATCCGTTCCGGAGAAACGGTGTGTCTCTTGTTGAGGAACACCGCTATCTGCGGGAGCGGGTCGCCGAGATCGGGCGCACGCTCGTCGGCCTGGAAGGCCAGGGGCTCATCAGGATCCGAACGATAGCGAGCATCGAATTCAAGAATCCAGCCGTCTCGGGCCCACTCCGGACGGCGAACCGGCTTTTCGAGCGCCAGCAGCAAGCACCGTAGGTCGCGGTCCGTGATCGCCCTCCCTTCGTCAGAGTCGTCCGGCTTGGTGATCTGGCGACCGGTCCGTGTGGGCTCCTCACCGATAGCAGCCGCTTTGCGAGCTGACGACCAGCGTTCACGCAGCTCGTCAGTACGCTCTCGGTCCCAGTCGCGGCCGCCGTCAGCGACGACGGAAGGGCCAGAACTGGCGTCGGGCGATCGAGCTTCGATCAGCGTTTGCGATTGGTCGATCCCGTGCGGTGATCCACACTCGGCGCAGACCAGCGTGGGCTTCCCGCGGACCTCCTCGCGTCGAATCTCCTCAGCATGGTCCAGCTCCTGATCGCAGGCACCATCCTCGAAGCGTTGCTTACAGGCGTCGGCTTTGCTCGCGTGGACCATCGGATCGCTCCGCGTGATCGTTCGCGTTGAGGTCGACCAGGCGGCCGCCGCGAACGCAACGTAATCCGTCTTGCGTTCGAGCAAGTCCGCCGGCTCGATCGAGGCATAGTCAGCGACGTACGCGGCCAAATTCTCGATTTCGGCAGGGTCACGGATCGAGACTGTATCCACGTCGTCACGATTCGCGTCCCAGTCCTCAACGTCGAGATCGTGCGCGCCACGACCAGCTGCGTCACAGCTCTCGACGTGCTTCTGAACGACCTTCCGGAAGTAGGACTCGGTGAGATCAGCGCGATCGACGAGCAGCACGACGTGTTCGTGAGGGTAGCACTGATTCGCGCCATCGCCTGGGTGCGGTTCGAGGCGTCGATCGTACACCCAGCCTGTGCCACTGTTGAGGCCCAGGTCCTTCTCCAACCGATTCCGTAACGTGTTGCGAACGTCGGACCAGCTCTCACGGAGTTGGTCCATGTGATCGATTACCGGAAGGCGGTCGTCATTTGGCGTCGACGACGCGGTTCGTGTGAGCAGCACCACCTTCGGATTCTC